>Ga0172376_10001599_pt1 | contig 28797 bp, 24 predicted proteins | sample Lak35m_FD_121114 | JGI IMG/M metagenome (GOLD analysis project Ga0172376, IMG submission 121114) | Freshwater microbial communities from Kabuno Bay, South-Kivu, Congo - kab_092012_35m | ecosystem: Environmental > Aquatic > Freshwater > Lake | place: Democratic Republic of the Congo: South-Kivu...
GAAAACAACACTGGCTGGAAAAACCTTCCGGCGGATGATCGGCACCAATTCGGCTCCTCCGCAATTGGCGATCATCTGGGCATAAACCCTTCCGCCACGCTTCAAAATGCCGAAAACAGCAACTTTTCCGGCAGCACCTCAACCTCAGATGCCTTTACGCTTGCCTCCAAAATAGGACTCATCGATTTCTACAGGACCTTCAAAGGCTTCTGACATCTTCTGTTCTTGGTATTCCATGATAAATCGCCGAACCTTGGTGAAAAACAATGCCGCCGTATTCCGGTGCACCCCAACCATCTCACCCGCTGCACGGGCGGTTGGTCCCGATACAAACAGCTTCAAAAGCTCACCAGACTGACGAGGTGATAATTTTGAATAATTCAAGCCCACTCAAATACCCTAGGACAGTACTGTCCGGTTAAGCAAGAGCCCAGTTAGCCAAAGTCCATAAATAGATTAGGTTTTTGGCAATTTTTCCTTGTACACGACTTCAGCGCGATCGGTGAAAATCAGGTATTAGCCGCCCTCGACACGAGGTTTGAGGCTTGCCGATGTTCACTGGACCCACGGTGTTTTCCCAACTGCTTGATTACATTCCCCGGCGTGCTTTCCAAGAATGTGTTGGCCGTTACAAAGGCGCCCTTCGGCTTCGGAACTTTTCCTGTCGGGACCAGTTTCTTACCTTGGCTTTCGCCCAACTCACCTATCGCGAAAGCCTTCGAGATATTGAGACTTTCCTTCATGCCCTCAGTCCAAGACTTTACCACTCCGGAAATCGTGATAAGGTCCGGCGAAGCACACTTGCGGACGCGAACCGGGTCCATGGATTGGCGCATCTTTCACGACTTCGCGCAAATCCTGATTCGCCAGGGTCGTGATCTGTATGCGAACGAGCCGCTTGGATTGTGCTTGAAGAAAACTGTCTACGCTTTCGATTCCTCGACCATCGACCTTTGCCTGAGCATAGTTCCCTGGGCGAAATTCAGACGACGCAAGGCCGCAATCAAGCTGCATACTCTTTTGGACATACGCGGAAACATTCCTTGTTTCATTTATGTTTTCCAGGGAAAACTGCACGATGTGAACGCTATAGACCTGCTGCCGATCGAGGCCAATTCTTTTTATGTGATGGATCGTGGATATCTGGACTTTAAACGCTTGTACCGTTTCACCACAGCCGGTGCCTTCTTTGTGATCCGCACAAAAAGCAACCTTGATTTCCGCCATTGCCTCAGCCATCCAGTGGACACCAAAGTGGGATTGCGAAGTGACATCATCATCCACCTGAAGGGACCACTGTCTGCCAAAATTTATCCCGATCGGTTGAGGCGAATATCCTTCCATGACGCGGAGAAAGATCGCCGGTTGGTGTTCCTCACTAACAACACCAAACTGGCGGCTATCACAATCGCGAAACTGTACCGATGCCGATGGCATATTGATCTCTTCTTCAAATGGATCAAACAAAATCTTCGGATCAAAGCCTTTTACTGCACTTCCGATAACGCGGTAAAAACCCAAAACTGGATCGAAATTGCCATTTATGTATTGGTGGCCATCGTCAGGAAAAATCTGAAGATCGAAAGAAGTCAGAGCGAAACCCTGCAAATTCTGAGTCTGACCTTGTTCGAAAAAATGAATTTATTTCAGGCATTTTCAATGAAAAACCCCGCAAAGCCAGATGATCCTTGCCATAACCAGCGATCCCTGTTTGGCTTATAGCCGGACAGTACTGACCCTAGGACATAAATTTCATAGGACAACCCCATGTTTTTTTATTGATTATTCGTAATGCCATTTGATAAAGTTTCATGTCATAATGATTTCGTTCAAGAACAAGCCTAATAAGATCAATGTCTACATGATCCGTACTAGTTTTGATGGTTTGATTCATTCTTGAAAGATCAATTGGACATTTGACTTGCGGAAAAATATTATTAAGCCAGGCGATCGAAATTATGGGAAGTTCACAGACAAAGAACCAGTCCATGGAATCGATTCTTTGCGCAGCGATTTCGAAATCTTTATCATCACACTTCCAATAATCCCATCCAGAACGCACCAACTGCCTTGTATGAAAATTATTAATATACTTGGAAAGAAAAGGTTCGTCAGATCTGACAAAATCATTAAAAGACATTCGACGTGCGAAAGAAGGACCACTTATTGCAGGCAACTTTACGAACTGCGATTCGGGAATAAATTTCCAAAACCGATAGAGCGATAAAATTCTATCAAAAGGATGTCTAAAATTTGTAATAAGTCCATAAGTAGGATAATACTGTTCCCTTACTTCATGACCGAAATGACCAGCAATAAATTTACAATCCAAATAATCAAGCCAAATGTCCGAACATCTTGCAGATGCAGAACTTTCAAGAACTGGGGCAACTTCATTGGTTTGATACATGTTTCGAAGAAATACCGATAATGAAGTTCCACCAGCCTTTGGGTTATGAAGGAAAACAATAGGCTTCATTATCCACCTTTGCGATAAGAAGTTAATCGACCATTTCAGGATTACCGTGCTGACAGCGATACAGAGAATAAAAAACAACCCAAAAAAAAAAGAAATGTCAAGCGCATTTATTGCTTAAATCATATTTATCAATGCGTATAGAACATAATAGCTGCAAAAAATCCCACACATCTGAACAACTTCCGACTTTAAATAAACTATTTGAAGGCGCTTCACATCCAACACCAATGGAAATACCACCAAATCGGTTTGCGCAATCGAAAGCCTCACGATCATTTGCAGAATCTCCAAAATAAACGATATATGGCGAAATTTTACCGGAGGCCCATAATTCTTGTCTCATGATTTCTAGGGCGGTGCCCTTGTGCCATCCGCAGCGAGGTCGAATTTCGATGGCTTGGGAAGCAAGGGTGCTTTCAAGCTTTTCCTCAACAGCTATCAAATAGGCAATACATTTAAACAAACTTGGCTGAAGACTTTTATTTAATTGCCTAAAGTGAACCGTTAAAGTACCAGGCTTTGATTCAATCCAAGCACCAGGAAATTTGTCTAAAGCATAAGTGATTCGGATCGCCATGTCATTAATTATGCCGTTGATGTAGGCCATGCTAGGGTATTCATGAAATGACAGGCTTGTCTGTATTGTCAATCCACCAGACCCGGCAAACCATATATTCCCGATGTTGATAAGGTCCTTGAGTTGCTGAATGGGTCTTCCACTAATGATTGCCAACCTTAAGTAAGGTAGTTCCGCGAGACTGCTTAGCCTTTCTCTTATCACTGTTGGAATAAAAGCCAGATCTGGCGTTGGGGCAAAAGGGGCGAGTGTTCCATCAAAATCCATGGCGATTAGAATTGGTGCCTTGATGTCCAATTTTGATTGAACCGAATTTATAAGAGTATCAAAAATATTCATTGTCAAATGCCCTCATGTGCTTTGATTGTTTGGAGAAAAATAGGATATATTGTTTGTTTCTTTAAATGATTGTGTTGAATTAACGCAATATTTCTTTTGGAACTTTGCAAGATCGTTCAAAAGTGTATAAAACCATGTGAAAATATTTGCCTTCAATACCTTCGACCGCATTAAACGCATTCTGCGCCGCTGTTCAATTTCCGTCATTTCTATTGCTTGCTCATATGCTTTAAGAATTGTAGAAAGGTCAAAAGGGTTGATAGTAATAGATCCTTCAGCAAGCTCCTCAAATGCACCTGCAAATTTTGATAATATTAAAACCCCGTTTAAGTCCTTTCTTGATGCGACAAATTCCTTCGCGACCAAGTTCATTCCGTCATGGAGTGGTGATACCACACATGCAATCGCCATCTTGTATAGGTAATTTAATTCATCATGGCTCACAAAATCTTCAATCAACCTTATAGGTCTCCAATCATCGAACTCAAACTTATGATTGATTGACTTAACTAAATCACGGATCCTTTCTAATTCATTTTTGAATTGGGGCATGTTGATCCGAGTAGGGACGGCTACCTGCAAAAATTGGATTCGACCTCGCAAATGCGAGTGATTATCCAACAATAGCTCAAAAGATTTCAGTTTTTCCGGAATTCCTTTTGTATAATCTGCTCTGTCAACTCCTAAAAAAAACGGGTGTGTTGTGATTTTTTTTTCATTCAACAATTTTCTTGCCCTGTTCTCCCATCCATTGCCCAAATGATTATCAAATAGCTCATCGTTTATACTAATTGGATAATTTCGTATATAAGAACTCAAGGCATTTCTGTAAATCATGTAATTTTCTTTGTCAAAACTACATTCAATTGTCGACTTGGTGCATTCAATAAGATTATTAGCGATAATCTTTGTTTGCACGCCAATCAAATTGCATGCCATTAAGCCATCTAGCAGTTCGTGACTCCATGGAAATATTGAAAAGGAATCTTTTGATGGCCACGGTATGTGCCAAAAGAAACCAATATTTATATTTGGATGTGTCTCCCTTAAGTAACGAGGTAGCAAGGCAAAATGATAGTCATGAATAATAATTATTTCTGAGCCATTGATTATGTGAGAAGAAATGGCCTCCGCCATTCGTTTATTTACAGATTTATAGCATTCCCAATCTGACCTTTTGAAAATAGGTCTTATAAAAGCATTGTGGCAAAGGGGCCAAATCGCGCCATTTGAAAAACCGTTGTAATAACAATCATAAACATATGACGGAATGGGCACATCAATTGAGGTATATTTTATTCCTTGCTTGTTTGGACCTTCTTGTTTTGAATCTTGACTGTCGCATGGGAATGGCGAGATCCATGTTCCTCCAGAGGAATTCATTATCGATTCTAATGCGGTAACCACCCCGCCAACTGATTTAAACGTTCCATCATTTTTTTGAATAGGTTTGCGGTTTGAAACAGTAATGATTTGTTTGTCAGTGAATTCGTTATTAATCCATGACTTCAAATCTTGCTGGGTGAAATTATTTACAAAATCATCTTTGATTTCCATGGCATGTCATATGCATGTCTCGTGCCAAACAAGTTGTGTTGTGACCTGGGGGGTATTTATGTGGCCAATTTGTGCATGGGAGCCCTATGTATTTGAAAAAAATCGATGTTTGATTTTTCCATTGGGGTTAGTCATGGATCAAAATAAAACCAGGATGATCAATATTTGGACAGTCATGTTAAGTAGATGTGTTGTTTTTTTTCGTCACTCTGGATTTATCTTTCCGGTGAGCATGTTAGGTCTTTTGTTATTTTTTGTTACATGTTTTTCTGTTGTTTTTATCTATCAACTGCAAGTTTCAATGGCCCATGCGATTAAGGAAAACGTGGCGAGCATGAGTGCCGGTTTGCGTCTTGAATTGCATGTAAGAGAATTAATGGCGTATTTTAATAGATATCTAATCACTGGTAATTCTGAGTATTTTAAGCAAATTTATTTGCTTAAAGAAAAAGTAAACTTTGCACTTGATGATGTTGAAAGGTTGGCTTTAACAGATAATGAAAAAGTTTTGGCAGATAAAATACGATCAGGAATCAGCCAATTTTTTGTTGAATACTCTCATCAAGTTGAATCCAAAGACCATTTTAATTATTCTCTCGTTGTCAAAGCTGTTGACAAGATTCTTTTTAGTGAAATACAAGAGCCTGTTTCTAGCTACATACGGCTTAATGAGCAAATGATGGAAAAAACCCTTGAGAAAAACCAAAAAACATCAAGAATTGTTAATGGAATGATTGTTGTTGTTGGTCTTGGAGGCGCAACGATTGGGACGGCGACAGGCATATTGGTGACGACCGGTTTGTTCCGCTCCAAACGAAAAACAGAGGCCATTCTAAAAAGCGCTGCAAAAACCTTGAAAAACGCAGTTGAACCTTTGTCATTCGTCAATGATCAACCTGGGAATATCACTGATTGCGTTATCATGGCCCGAAAGGTGATCGCTCGATTAAAAAAATCGGAGGCGGATGCGCTCCATGCTGAAAAATTGGCTTTTGTCGGACAAATGGCGGCTGGTATTGCCCACGAAATTCGAAACCCACTGATGACGGTAAAGCTTCTTATCCAAAATGCCTCAATGCATGAAGTCAACGGTGAATTCGCGCGATTGGAGAAAGCGGATCTTGTTGTTTTGGAAGAAGAAATCCTTCGAATTGAAAAAATCATTTCTGGTATCCTTGATTTTGCAAAACCTTCCCATCCAAAAGTCAAGCCGATTAGACTCAATGAATTTATCTGTAAATGTTTATCCTCGATAGAGTTGCGAGCAAAGAAGCAAGGTGTTGGCATTGAGTATTGCAAATCCACGGATGATGCATATCTGTTGATTGATCCTGAGCAGATGACTCTTGCGTTCGTCAACTTTTTGATTAATTCTTTAGATGCGATGCCTGACGGTGGCATCATTAAAATTAATCATGAAGTCAAGTCTGGAGAATTAAATACTACAGTAATAATTAGCGATACTGGCATCGGCATTTGCAAGAGTATTTCAGACAGGTTGTTTGAACCATTTGTAAGTTCCAAGGATTTTGGCCTTGGTTTGGGCCTATCCATTGCGCGGCGGATTATTGAAATTCAAGGAGGCAATGTGTCTTTAGTCTTAAATCCGGGTCAGGTTGGTGCAACATTCGCGCTTTGTCTCCCCTCTTCCAAAATTTCAAGGACCATTTTGTGAGTCAGAATAAAAAGTTACTCGTTGTCGACGATGATAAAAACGTCATTTATTCAATCCGGCGATCCCTTGGAAAAAATGAGCTATCCTTTGTTTCTGCGCTTTCAGCAAGTGAAGGATTGTCGCTTTTCTGCCATGAAACCATTGATATGGTGATTCTAGATGTCCGTTTGCCAGATTCAACTGGCATTGAGTTAATGAAAAAAATGAAGGAGATCAAGCCGGATGTCCCAATTGTAGTCATGACGGCTTATTCCGCCGCCCAGGTTGCTATTGAGGCAATTGGCGGGGGAGCTTTTGACTATCTAGTCAAACCCGTTGACTTGGTCATGTTGCAGGAAGTCATTCACCGTGCCACTGATGAAAAGAGGAATGTTCCGCAGCCCATTTTGCCTTTAAGTGATACCTCTGATGTAAATAATTTTGTTGGGCAATCTCAGCCGATGCAAGATGTCTACAAGCAAATTGGAAAATATAGTCGAGAATGTCATCCGGTCTTGATTCTTGGAGAAACTGGTACTGGAAAGGAACTCGCGGCATTTTCCATTCATCGTTATTCTGAAAACCGTAATGGTCCGTTTGTGGCAATTAATTGTGCGTCCATACCGGAAAGCCTTTTGGAAAGCGAATTATTCGGCCATGAGAAAGGATCTTTCACTGGAGCAGATAAGCAGAAGATTGGCAAGTTTGAACAAGCAGATAAGGGCACCATTTTCCTTGACGAAATAGGGGAGATGTCCTATTTGACCCAAGCTAAAATGCTCAGGATAATTCAGGACCAACGATTTGAACGAATTGGCGGCACAGTCACAATTTCAACAGGCGCGAGGATTGTTGCCGCCACGAATCGGGATTTGTCTCAAATGGTTTTGGAAGGGAAATTCCGTGGCGACCTCGTTTACAGGCTTAATTGTCTTACAATACAAATGCCACCCTTGCGTGATCGGGAAGGTGATATTGAGCAACTTGTCGACCGGTTTATCGCGGTTCATAATTCGAGGAATCCAACGCGAAAGCGGTCTATGCATCCTGACTCAGTGGCGCTTCTGAAAAAATATTCCTGGCCGGGAAATGTGCGGGAATTGCAAAATGCGGTCCTCTATTCCGCGATTAATTCGGCGACCCCCGTAATTCTTCCTGAGTCATTGCCACTTTGTGTTAGTTTATTTGAAGAAAGTTCCGAGGTATTGGCAAATTGCCCCAGTTCAATTGAAGAATTTGTCAAGCATTTTGTTGACACTCATGATAAGGATGTGCATAAGCGCTTCATATCTGTCGTTGAAAAGGCTTTGATTCGACAAATCATCTGTCATTGCTCCGGAAACCAAGTTCTTGCCAGCAACATTCTTGGGATTTCTCGGACAACCTTGCGCTTGAAGTGCGCCGCCTATGGGATTTCCAATTAATTGGATTGAATATTAGTTTTTAAAAATCCTTTGATATTCTTGTTTCTTTTATGCTGACTCCTGATTGTTGGAGGGCCGTCATCCGCTCGGCCAATAGCATGATCCTTTGTGAAGCCTCGCCCGGCGAAACGCCACGGGAGTGGATGTTCGAGATGAGGTTCCTGTCGGCATCCGTGTGTCCGGCCCGGGGCCCGTAAGCGATGTAGGCGGAAAGGCTCTCGGCCGTCGCCAGTCCCGGCCTTTCGCCAACAAGCAGCACCAGGACGCGTGGCCTGAGGATGTCTCCCAGGTCGTTCATCACGCCCACCCGGCACTGGCGGATGAACACCGGCCTTCCCCACGACCAACCCTTGCCCGCCGCGCCTTCGGCAAGCAAAGGCAGGATCCCGGGCACCTGCGCCGAGACGGCCTTGGAGGAAAGCCCGTCTCCCACCGCGACCAGGAAATCGGCCCCCTTGGATTGGTCAAGCGACAACACCTCACGCGCGGATTCCGACAACAGGCGGCCTTGGTCGGGTCGGGCGATGTATTGCTCGCGGTTGGCCGCTTTCGTTGGCACCTCATGAAGGCCGTATTTGGCGGCAAGCATGCCGAGGTCGCGCTCGAATTCGATCTCCTCCATCACGGCATCCCGCGCCGCGGCGTGATCGGCGCGAAGCCTGAGCCATTCACGCGTCGGGCACGCGGGGCCCGACCTTCCAACCATGAGCCTGGCGGGCGTTCGTTCCAGCGCCTTGCGGAGGGAATCCGGCATCGGCACGACTTCGGATTCCCGTGTCATGGACCGGGATCCTCCCTTTTGATCGCGGCTTCCCTGGTCCTGATCACGACCAGCCTGCCGGCATCGGGTGCGCCGATGCGCGGTGGCCCCGAAAAGGTTTTTGACGCCACGACCCACCAGCAAGCCATGAGCATGGCACCCAAACCGGCCAAGGCGAACATCGCCTGATCGTTGGGAGGTTGCACCCCGATGACAACCAAGCCCGCGCAACCCGCCGCCGAAACGATGGCGGCCGGCTTGAACCAAGCGCCCATGTGGAAGGGCCCGAGGGCGGTCCATTCCCGGCCCAGCGCGCGTGCCGCCAGCACCAGCGGCACCACATACGAGAGATAAAGAAGGATGGCGCAGATCGAGGCGATTGTCGCGTATATCGGCGTCCAAATCGTGAATAGCACCGAAACTGTCGCGACCAGCCAGACACAGGCCGCCGGGGCCCTTGTGCGCTTGGAGACCTTGGCCAGAATGGTAGACCATGGAAGTCCGCCATCCCGCGCGAAAGCCCATGCCATTCGGCTTGCCGCCGTCACGGTGGCAAGTCCGCACAGGTATTGGGCCGCAACGGCGGCCCAACCGATGGCCACCGACGCCGGTCGTCCCGCGGCCAGTTCGAGCGCCCGCATGAACGCGCCTTCCCCCGCCTCGGCCACCAACCGTGGATCCTCGATCGATGCCGCGACGATCGAGAGCATGATCCATCCGGCGATGCCTGAAACCACGACCGACCGCACCATCGCCTTGGGCACCTCGCGGGCGGCGTCGATCGTTTCCTCCGATGCGTGCGCCGAGGCGTCGAATCCGGTGATGGTGTAGGCGGGGAGCAGAACCGCCATCAGGGCCAGCCAGGGAACCGACTCCGATGCCGGCCAGACGGGCGCCTCCGCGGGTTGGCCCGACAGGTTCGACCAGGTGAAAACCCGGCCGATGGAAAGCGATGGCGCGAGCGCCGCCACAACCAGCACGATGGCGATGGAGACACCGACGATCCACCATCCGCTGAAGTCGACAAGGAACCGGGTGGCGCGTATGCCCATGTGGTTGATCGCCGCCTGAGACAAGGTGATTGCCGCGACGATGGCGGCCTGGACAAGCGGATGTTCCGCCTGTGTTCCGGCCAGCGTTCCGGCGAAACGGACCGTGCCGACATTGATGGCCGCCAGCACGGTGACCAACCCCGCCAGATTCAGCCATCCGACCAGGTAACCCCAGAACCTGCCGCCAAGGATGGCGGCCCAGTGGTAAAGCCCGCCGGCGGTGGGAAACGCCGAGGCGACCTGCCCCATGGCCAGGGCCACGCACAATGAAACCAGTGTCCATGCCGGCCAGATGAATCCCGCCGCCGCCCCTCCCACGGCACAGAAGCCCACATGGAAGGAGGTGATGCCGCCCGCCAGGATGCAAATAATGGAAAGTGAGAGGGCGTAGTTGGAAAAACCCCCGAGAATTCGCCTCAGTTCCTGGGCATAACCCATGGAATGAAGGCGGCGCAGGTCGTCGGAATCCTCGTTTGATGCCATGACCCATTCTTGACCGGGGGAATGCGCCGCGCCATGGGGAATGGTATTCTGCTTGCTAATCCCTCAGGAGAGTGCGCTATGTCGGGCAAATTGTACTTGTCGATGCTTTCGTTGTGCCTTGTTGCCCCCTTAGGCCATGCCTGCTCCAGGGTACTTTGGGCCGACAATGGCCGGTTGGTGCTGGCCGGCCGGAACATGGACTGGATCGACTCCATGCCCGTCGGCCTGTACTCGCTTCCCCGCGGCCTCGACCAGGATGCCAAAACCGGTCCCAACACGATGAAGTGGAAATCAAGGCATGGCAGCCTTGTGGCGGGTTCACCCGCCGGAGTTGTCGACGGCATGAATGAAAAGGGATTGGCCGGGCATATGCTGTGGCTGGGTGTCGCCGAATTCGGGAAATACGATCCTTCCCGCGCCAGTCTCGGCGTCGGGCATTGGCTCCAGTACCAGCTTGACAACTTCGCAACCGTGGCGGAGGCGGTCGCTGACATGAGGGCGAAGAACTATCAGGTTGTTCCGGGCACTTTCGACGGGTTGAAATCATCGGTGCACCTGGCGCTTGAGGATTCTTCGGGAGACTCTGCGGTGATTGAATTCCTCGATGTGAACTTGAGCATCCACCATGGCCGGCAGTTCACGGTCATGACCAATGATCCCCCCTACGGACAGCAGTTGGCCAACCTGAAGGAATACAAGGCTTTTGGAGGTTCCAAGCCGCTGCCGGGCACGACGGCCGCCGCCGACCGTTTCGTGCGCGCCGCGTCCTACCTGGTTGACTTGCCCAAGCCCGGCAGCGACCGCGAGGCCGTTGGCGAGATCTTCAGCGTGATCAGGGGAGTTTCCCAGCCGTTCGCCCCGGTCGATGCCGCCAAGCTCAAGGCGGGGCAACCCCATACCAGCCCCACCCGCTGGCGAACCGTGTCCGACCTCACGCGGAAAATCTATTTTTATGAATCGACGATGTCTCCAAATGTGATCTGGGTGAGGGTTGACGCCCTCGATTTCAAGCCCGGGGCCGGCGTCAGGAAACTCGAGGTCAACGGCCCCGCCGACCTTGTCGGCGATTGTTCGGGCGGATTCGGGGAATCCAAGCCATTCGGCGTGCTCAGCCCCGAATTGAAGTGAAAGGCGCGTTCAGCCGGGCAGAAGCCTGCCGGCGCGCGCCAGCAGGCTTTTGTGTCCCGATTCGATGAGGCGGCCGTCACGGAACAAGCCCCGGGCTTCCAGCCATCCGAGGAATTCCGGCGCCGGCAGCAATCCGAAGAGTTGCCGCGCAAGGGCGGCGTCGTGGTGGCTGGTGGATTGGTAATTGAGCATCACATCGTCCCCGCACGGAACTCCCATCACGAAATTCACGCCGGCCGGGGCGAGAAGCAGAAGCAGGTTGTCGAGCGAGTTCTGGTCGGCCCTGGCGTGGTTGGTATGGCAAATGTCCACTCCCATCGGCAGCCCGAGCAACTTGCCGACACAATGATCCTCGAGGCCCGCCCTGATGATCTGCCGCTCGTCCGCGAGATATTCCGGCCCGATGAACCCCACGACGGAATTGACGAGGAACGGATCCAGTGATCGCGCCAAGGCCTGCGCCCTCGCCTCGAGGGTGAGTTGGTCCACCCCGTGGTGGGCCCCGGCCGAAAGGGCGCTACCCTGTCCCGTTTCGAAATAGGTGCACTGAGCGCCTTTCCAGGCGACATCCCGGCCGGCGCGGGCTTCGAGCACCCGCTCGCGCCCCTCCCGCAAAAGCGCCAGGTTGATGCCGAAACTGGCGTTGGCCGCCTGCGTGCCCGCGACCGACTGGAACAGCAGGTCGATGGGGGCTCCCTGTTCCAGCGCGGCAAGTTGGGTGGTGATGTGGGAAAGGCAGCAGTGCTGCGTCGGGATCTCGAGGCCAGCGATGAGCCTGTCGAGGCCGCGGAGGATTTCCCCTGTTTTTCCAGCGTTGTCGGTCGCCGGGTTGACACCGATGACCGCGTCCCCTGATCCGAACAGGAGTCCGTCGAGGGTGGAGGCGATCATGCCTCCGAGGTCGTCCGATGGATGGTTGGGCTGGATGCGCACTCCCAAGACACCCGGTTCACCCATCGTGTTGCGGCACCGGGTGACAATCCGGATCTTCGACGCGACAAAAACCAGTTCCTTGTTGGCCATCAACTTCACCACACCCGCGATCATTTCGGCCGTGAGGCCCGGGCGGGCGCGCGCGATCGCCTCGCCATCCGTGGCGTCGTCGAGCAGCCATTCCCTCAGTTCGCCGACCGTGGTCGATTTCATGGTGGTGAAGGCGAGCGGGTCGTGCCTGTTGGCAAACAGGGCCGACAGTTCATCCGAGGACGGGTCGATGACCGGGTCCTCGATGAACCTTGAGAGCGGCATGTCGGCCAAGACCATCTTGGCCGCAACCCGTTCGGCTTCGGTTGCGGCGGCGATTCCGGCCAGTTGATCACCCGACTTTTCCTCGCCGGCCTTGGCGAGCACATCGCGAAGGTCGCGGAAAACATGCCTCGTCGAGCGGATGGTGCAGGCGAGTTCCATGAAGCTCGCCCGTCAGTCGGCCGGTTCGTGAAGGACCACGGCGGGGTGCATCGTGTATAGGCGGTATCCTTGCCCGTGAGGCACGAATACGGCGGAGGACTTGTTTTCCTCCGGCGGGAAAAGCGGCTTGCCGAGCTTGGTCCAGCGGATCAGGTCATCTGAAACGGCCAAGCATGAACACCACTTCCTTGGCAGGGGATCGGATGTGTTGGTGCCGTGGTAGCTGGCATAGTACCGGCCCTTGTGCCTGATGATCTGGTTCATCGCGATCATGTCATGGTCGTGAGCCGCGGGTCCGGGAGCCAGCACCGGGGTGTCGGATTGGTTTTTCCACAGCTTGAGGTCGGTGGATGTGGCCAACCAAACGCCCTTGTCCATTCGCTCGTAGAACAGGCACCAGCGATCATGATCCTTCCAGAGAACCGGAGTTCCGAAGGGGCCGTCCGGGATCGGTTCGCCCGTGGCGAGCCTCACATCGAGCGTGCCGTGGCGCTTCCAGGCGATGCCATCGGCGGACTCGAGCAGTTGGGCCCTGTCACGCTCGCCTTCGGCGACCATGAGCAAGCGGGAGCCATCGGCCACCACCATGACATCCTCAACCCAATGGTCGCGGATGATGGGGTTGGCCGGGTGACGGTTCCAATGGAGGCCATCGCGGGAGGTGGCCAACCCGAGCATCCTGCGGCCGGTCTTGGTGCCGTCGTAGCCGGTGTACCAGAGCCTCCAGCCTTCCCCATCCTTGAGAATCCAGCCGCGCTCGCGGATCGCGGCGTCCCATGAGCCGGGCTTGGCCGGGCCGAAAACAGGTTGGGTGCCGCGCTGGCGGAACGCGGTCAAGGCATGGGGGAATTCATCGGCCCAAGCCGGCGAGGTCGCCCCCGCGAGGGCCAAAGACAAGGTCGCGAGAGCGCCGCGGCGATCGGGTGCCGGCATGTCAGAAGTCGCCGCCACCGGAATCACCACCTCCGAAGTCGCCGCCTCCGAAGTCGCCCCCGCCAAAATCTCCCGATGAACTGCTGCCGTCTGAGAAATCCCCGGAACCGGCCTCGTCGCCGCCCGAGCCCCAGCCGGCGTTGGAACCACCCCAGCCGCTGCCCCAAGCATTGTTCGAGCCGAAGAACGAGTTGTACATCCACATGCCCGCCGCGGCGCCAAACATGCCTCCCAAAAGGCTCGAGAAGAAGCCACCGCCGCCACCTCCCATGGCCGGGCTCATGGAAGGGCCGGCCATGGCGCCACGGAACAGGCCGACGATGAGCCAAACCACCATCAAGCCCAGAAGGCCGACGCAGACATAGCCAAGGATGCCGTTGTCGTTCTCGCCGCCCAAGTGGGCCGGGGCCCCCGCGCGGCCCCGTTCCAGCGGCAGGGTTGTGGCGATCAGGCTTACCGCGCTGGCAAGCGCCTCATCGAGGAGTTTCTTGCGATCAGCCTCGTTGTTGTTTTTCTTGGCCTCGCCGAGCGACTTGATGAGCCGCTCGCGCAATTCGCTGGCCGAGGCGTTCGAGTATCCGGCGTTGGTGACGGCCTTGTCGGTCTTCACCATCACCTTGCCGGGTTCCCAATTGATGAGAACGACCAAGCCCCGATCCCCCTTGAGGTGCTCGGCGGCCCATGCTTCCCAAACGCCTTGCACCTTGGCTTTGTCGCCCTTGGCCGCCTCGAGGGCCTTGGACTGGCTTTCGGGCAGTTCCTTGTAGGTTTGGATGTGCACTTCCCGGTTCACGGGGGATTGAAGCCTGGCCAGCTTGGCTTTCGCTTCTTCCCGGGCGGCTTCCGAAAACAGGCCGGCATTGTCCTCAATCATCAGGCGCACGGGCATGGCAGCGTTGGCTGACGAGCATGCGGCCAGAAAGGCGATCAGGCCAAGGACCATGGGACTCATTGGTTTCATGTCGATTTCCTCGTGGGAAGTCATCTCCGACGACGGGCTTCCATTGGAATCATACGATTTTGGTGTCGGGAAGGTGCGCCGAATCAGGCGTCCCGATTAATGAATCGGAGATTTGTGATGAATCGATGGATAGCCCCTGCCGGTTGGCTTTTGCTTGTTTTTTCTGTGGAGGCTCAGGAAGCGAGCGTCAAGCCCGGCATCAACGACCCATTCCGCAAGCCCGATGTGAAGGCTTTCGTGGAGCGATTCGAGGGAGAAAGCCGGGAAATTTTTGAAAAGCGCGAGGCGATCGCCAAGGCTTGCCAAATCAAGCCGGGCATGACCGTCGCGGACATTGGCGCCGGCACGGGACTGTTCACCCGCATGTTCGCCCGTGAAGTGGGGCCCAAGGGGCAGGTGTTTGCGGTGGACATCGCCCGGGAATTCCTCGAGCACATCGAGAAGACAGCCCGGGACCAGGGGCTGGCCAACATCAAGACCATCCTAGGGGCCGATGCCTCGCCCCGCTTGAAGGAAAACTCGGCCGACCTCGTTTTCATTTGCGACACCTACCACCACTTCGAGTTCCCCAAGAGCATGCTGAAGGACATCCGCGCCGCGATGAGGCCGGGTGGAAAGCTTGTCCTCATAGATTTCATTCGCATCCCGGGCACCAGCCGGGCGTGGATCGTTGATCATGTGCGCGCCGGGCAGGAAGTCGTGGAAGCCGAATTGATCGCCGCTGGTTTCAGGAAAGTTTCGGAAACCAAGGGTGTTCTCAAGGAGAACTACATCGTGGTGTTTGAAAAGGCAGAAAAGTGAGTTCCGGCGCGCCAAGGGGATACGGGCTTTCCACGGGCGTCTACCTCGTGGTGGCGTCGATGGTGGGCGCCGGGATCCTCACGAGTTCCGGCTACACCTTGCGCGAGACGGGCAACCCGTGGTCCTTGCTGGGACTTTGGGCGTTGGGCGGGATCATGGCCCTTGCCGGCGCCATGACGGTGGCCGAGATGGCGTCCATGCTGCCCCATGTGGGAGGGGATTATCTTTTCGCCCGTCAGGCGTTCGGACGCGGCGCCGGGGTTGTTGTGGGCTGGGCCACCTTCGTGCTGGGATTCGCGGCGCCGACGGCGGTGATCGCCCGCTTGGCTTCCAGCTACCTCCTGGGTGGCTTGGCCGGCGATTGGCAACCGTTCGCCGAACCCGCCATGGCCGTATTCCTCATCGGTTCGTGCGCGGCGGCCCATTCCCTGGGCCGGGGTGAATCGGCGGGGGCGCAGGCGTGGACGACCGTGGCCAAGCTCGTCATCCTGTCGGCGTTGGTGATCATCGGCTTCGCGTCGGGAAACGGCGACTGGGGCCATTTTCGCCGGGGTGGCTGGCCTTCCGGCGGCGAATGGCCGGTGCTCGCGGGGTCGCTGGTGTATGTGGGATACGCCTATGCCGGATGGAATGCCGCGGCTTACCTTGCCGGTGAGTTGAAGGATCCGCCCCGCATGGTTCCACGGGCCCTCGTGGGAGGTTGCCTTCTGGTGACCCTCCTGTACTTGGCGCTGAATTCCCTCTACATCTATGCCGTCGACCCGGCATCTTTCGCCACCTTGCCGATGGAGGATGTCGGCCGTGTGGCGGAACTGGCCATGACCTCGCTTCTGGGGCCGGGAGTCGGCCGCGGCGTGTCGCTGGTGCTGGGCATAGGATTGGTCGCCTCGGTGAGCGCCTACCTCATGGCGGGATCGCGCGTTTTGGCGGCCATGGCCGCTGATGGCGCCTTTTTCCCGTTTGCGGGGCGTTGGCACGCCAAGAGAGGCACGCCGGCGGGCGCGGTGACCTGCCAGGGAATCACCGCCTCTGTCTTGGCCTGCTCGGGTTCGTTCCTGCAGTTGCTGGATTACACCTCAACGGGTTTGACCGCCGTTTCCGCGATTGTGGTGGCGGCGATCTTCCCCCTTCGGGCGCGGGTGCTGGCCTCGGCATTCCGCACGCCGCTTTTCCCGGTTCCACCGCTGCTGGTGCTCGGGCTTTCAGGTTGGACGATCGCCGCGGTGATCATGCAACCCGACAAGCGTGTTCCGGCGTTGTTGAGCCTGGGAACCATCGCGCTTGGGATCCCGCTGGCCGGTTGGCGGGCCAGGGGAAGGCACAACGGTTAGGCCTCTATTTGGATCACGGGTGCTATTTAACTTTGCTTGTTTTCCGCCTCGTTTGCCGTCATGAGCGCCATCCGCAGTTGTGACGCGATGTCAGATATGGCACCTGGTGAATGAGGTATGAAAATGGTTTTGGTCGCCGATGTGGCGCCAAGTTCCTTGAGCGTGTCGAAATATTGGGTCATCAGCACGAGGTTCATCACATCATGGGCCGAAGAACCGGGGATTGATTTTTGGAATTCATCAACTGAGTCCCTCAAGCCTTCAATGATCGCCTTGCGTTGGTCAGCTATGCCCTTTCCTTGCAAGGCCTTGCTTTGGGCCTCCGCTTCAGCCGACTTAACCTTAAGAATTCTTTCCGCCTCACCCTTTTCGGAGGCCGCAAACCGCATTCTTTGCGCCGCATTGATCTCGTTCATGGCTTCTTTGACTTTTTGGTCGGGTTCGATGTCCACAACCAAGGCCTTGACGATCGTGTAACCGAAGTCATCCATGACATGCGAAAGTTCGTTTTTCACCGCGTCGGCAATTTCGTCCTTTTTCTCAAAAACATCGTCGAGTTTCACTTGAGGAACACGCGCGCGAACAACATCGAAAACATAACTATTTATTTGCATTTCGGAGTTGGCGAGTTTGTAGTGCGCCTCGTAGACCTTGCCGGAAAGCACATGGAACTGAACCGCGACCACGAAATGCACGAACACATTGTCCTGTGTCTTGGTCTCCACCTTGACATTGAGTTGTCGGACTCGCAGGTCCATGCGGGCGGCGACTGTATCTACAATCGGAATCTTGAAGTTTAATCCCGGCCCCATGATGCAGTGATATTTTCCGAACCGCTCTACAATGGCAGAGGTCTGTTGCTTGACAACAACGACAGTGGAGGCTGTCAGTAATAGAAATGCAGGGATGGCGACAACGAAAATAATAACAATCAACGGATCATTCATTTTAATTGTCCTTCTAATAGTTAATTCATATTATCATACTATGTTCGGTTTTGTAAATATTTTTCCGGAAATTATTGTTATCAACAGTCGATCTCTGAATATCCGTGATCGAAAGCCGATCTCTGGCGCTTGTCACCTTCCGGCGACATCGACTCCGCGGGAGGGCCCATAGGGGCCCATGGCGTCGGGGGTGTCGGCGCGGCCGAGCATCGAGTGGTCGATCTTTCCGGTGAGTTCCTTGTAGACATGCCCGACATTGTCGGGAATTTTCGACGCGTCCTTGGCCGTCCATTCCTTGTACCAGGGCATGCCGATGGCCTCGGTGATCTCGGCGAGGGTTTTCTTCTCCTCGATGCCCTTCTTGACGGCGGCCCGCATGTCCACGAAATAGCGCTGTTGCTTGTCGAGCAGGTCCTTGGTGGTCACCTTGCCATGTCCGGGCGCGATCATCGCCACATCGAGTTCCTTCATGCGGTCGAGCACCTTGATCCATGAGGCCGAGTTGCTGTGTCCCATGAAGTTGAAGGCGCCGTTGACGCAGGCGTCGCCGGTGCAAAGCAGCTTGTGCTTGGGCAGGTAGGCGACGGCGTCGCCGGGCGTGTGGGCATGGCCGAAATAATGGAACTCGACCCTTTGGCTGCCATCGTCGATGACATGCTTCTCGTCGAAGGGGATGTCCACGGTCTTGAGCTTGTTGTTGGCGATGTCCTTGCGGTCGCGCGCCGCCTCGGCCCATTGCTTGGGGCCGTTCATCTCAAGCAGCCGCGAGCAATTCACATGGCCGATCACCTTGGCCCCCGCCTTGGCCCACACCGTGTTGCCATAGGCATGGTCGCCATGGTGGTGCGTATCGAAGACATAGCGGATGGGCTTATCGGTCGTTTTCTTGATGGCGGCGATCACATCCTCGGCTTCCTTGGGGAAGTTCGCGTCGATCACGACCACGAACTCCTTGAAGACGACCCATGTGTTGTTGCAACCGCCGAAGGGCACCGACGGGTCGGTGGCGCTGATCGAGGAATAACGGAAGAAGACGCCCGGGGCGATCTCCCTGACATCGTTGAACTTCATGTCGGGAACGGCCGCGTCACGCGCCGCCCAAGCCGCCATCAGGCAGCAGGCCACCGCCGCCACGCCGATCGCCTTGCTGATCACACTTTTCATTTTCCGGTCCTCCCTTGTGGACATCGTGATCGAATCGATGGCGCGGCGCAAGGTTCAGGCGGACCTGTAACCCCCCGGATGTCTCCGGCGCCATTGCCAGGCCGTTTCGACGACGGTCCGCAGGTCGGAGAACCGGGGAACCCAGCCGAGTTCCTCGCCTGCGAGTCCGGAACCCGCCACCAACCGGCATGGATCGCCCGGCCTCCTCGGCGCCGGGGCATGGGGCACGGGCTTGCCCGTGACGGCGGCAACCATCTCAATCACCTCGCGCACGGAGGCCCCGCGGCCCGTCCCCAGGTTAATGGCCCGGAAAACGCCCGGCCTGCTGGTGGACAGGGCCCTGGCATGGGCGTCGGCGAGGTCGGCCACATGGACATAGTCGCGGATGCAGGTGCCGTCGGGAGTGGGCCAGTCGGTGCCGAACACCTTCAGATTGCGACCGGAAAACGCCACAGCGTCGAGGGCCAGCGGAATCAGGTGGGATTCGGGGTCGTGGTCTTCTCCCAGCAGGCCGTCGGGGTCGGCCCCCGCCGCGTTGAAATACCTCAGGGCCGTCGCCCCGATGCCGTGGGCCCGGGCGTGCGCCGCCAGCGCCCATTCGGAAGCGAGCTTGGTTTCGCCATAGGGGTTCACCGGGCCCTTTGGCAGCGACTCGGCGATGTCGGCGCCCCCGGGTTCGCCATAGACCGCGCAGGTGGAGGAAAAGACGATATTCCCGACCTTTTGACGGGCCATGCAGCGCAGCAGGGCCAAGGTTCCGCCGACATTGTTCCGCCAGTACAGGCCGGGGTTGGCGACCGACTCGCCCACGAGGGCGTAGGCGGCGAAGTGCACCACGGCCTCGGCCCGGTGGGCCAGCAGGGCGTGGTCGAGGCGGTCCTCGTCGAGCAGGTCGCCCTCCGCCAGCCGGCCGGGGCCGACGGCCAGTTCGGCGGCGCGCCTGTGGCCCCTCGAGAGGTTGTCATACACGAGGACATCGTGGCCTGAACCGGCCAGCAGCCTTGCCGTGTGGCTGCCGATGTACCCGGCGCCTCCCGTGACGACGACGCGCATGCGATTGGCCTCAGCTCGTGATTCCCTTGGTGATGCCGAGGAAGACATCCTCAAGGTCGATCTCCTCCTCCATGAGCAGGCGGAGGCGGAAGCCGGCGCCGACCAGGGCATCGGCGAGTGGTCCCGGATCGATGGTGCCCTGGGCGAGGGTCACGCGCAGGCAGGGCGGGTCGTTGCATGGCTCGATGGAGAGCACGGCGGGGTGTTTCCCGAGCAGGTCGGCGGCCTCCCTGTCGCGTCCGTCGGCGACGCCGACCCGCACCACCGGATTCTGGCGGACCTGCCGGATCGCCTCGGCGACATCGCCGTTGAACAGCAACTGGCCCTTCTCGATGATGCCGATCTTGTTGCAGATGTCGGCCAATTCGGGGAGGATATGGCTAGAAATCATGATCGTCTTGCCAAGGCCCCTGAGTTTTTTCAGCAGGCGGCGCATCTCGATGCGGGCGCGCGGGTCGAGTCCGCTGGCGGGTTCATCCAGCAGCAGCACCTGCGGGTCGTGGAGCAGCACGCGGGCAAGGCCCAGGCGCTGGGTCATGCCGCGGCTGAGGCTGGTGACCAGCGCCTCGCGCTTGAAGGCCAGGTCCACCAGGTCGAGCACCTCGTCGCACTTCCTGCGGCGCGCCTCCCCGCCGATGCGGTAGGCGCTCGCGAAGAACTCGAGGTACTCGATCACCTTCATGTCGTCGTAGACGCCGAAGAAGTCGGGCATGTATCCCACGGCGCGGCGGATCTCGCGCGGGTTGGTATGGATGGAATGGCCGCACACGAAGCCTTCTCCCCAGGTGGGGTTCAGGAGGGTGGCCAGGATGCGCATGGTCGTGGTCTTGCCGGCGCCGTTGGGGCCGATGAAGCCGTAGACATCTCCGGGCTCAAGCTTCAGCGTGAGCCTGTTCAGCGCGTACAGGTCGCCGTAGGTCTTGGTGAGGGCGCGTGTCTCAATCATTCCGTCGGCTCCACGGTGCGGTCCACCGGCAACAGGACGCGGACGAGCACGGCGCCCCTTTCCGGATCCGCGGTGGCAGGAATTCCATCCAAGGTGAGGTTCGCGGGGGATACCGCCGCGCGGCCCACCAGCGCGACCTCGTCGCGCCACGAGTCCTCGATTCGGCGCAGCCGCCACGACTGGTCCCAGCCCAGGCCCATCGAGCGCGCGGCATCGGACGCCTCGGGCCGAGCGAAAAGGAACGGCTGGAAAGCCACGGGCAACGACGGCCGGGCCTGCTCCCGCCCCCCGATCACCCGCCCGCCTTCCACCAATCCGGCCCCCTGGTGCATGAGCACCCGCCAGGTTTCCGACGCCTCCCCGGCATCGCCCAACCGGAGTGTTTCCACGAGCACGCGACCGCCCCGGCCCGGCAGGTCTCCCAGCGCCTGCATCCGGCCCGCGTGCAGGAGCACGACATCGGTGAGGTCGATCGGGAGGTGGTTCGCGATGGTTCCATGAAGGTGGGGCGCCGTTCGCGACGGCCTCAGCGACGACACCAGTGGACTTTTCACCAGCTTGGCGGCGAACCGGCCGGCCAGCACCTGTTCGCCTCCCGGCGGGCACAGCAATCCCGTCACCGACGAAAGGTCCGGCGCCTGTTCGGATACCGCCCTCGTTGCCAGCGGGGGAACGGGACGCGGCCTGTCTTCCACGGTCACGGGGCCCACGGGCGCCGCGCGCCACTCCGCGACATCGAACCATTCCGCCGAGGGCGACAGCGCCACATCATGTCGGCTGCCCCGGGGATCCACGCGGGCCAAAATCACCTCGCCCCAGGCGCGCGGGCATTCCACCCGGGTATCGATGTCCACGAGGCTGAACCACCGCTCGACGGGCTTGTCTCCCCGGGTGAGCCTGGTCGCGGCAAGGATCGCGGCCGTCGAGGCGATGGCCAGGATCGGGAAGCTGAGCCAGGTTGCGGCGGGGCGCTGCGCCAGGCGGTCGGCCAGCAGGTAGTCGACCGGTCCGTAAAGCGCTCCCAACGCCAGGATGATGAGAATCACCCAGCCGAAGGGTACGACGGCGACGCCGGTGTCGGCAAGGTTGTCGAGGAAGGCCGAGCCCGACGAACGCGCCGCGGGAAGGCCGCCATCGGCCAGGACCTTGCCCCAGAACCCGCGCCAGATTTCCTTTTCCTGCCGGGCGGTTTCCTCCGAAGGTTCCAAAGCCACCGCGGAGACCAGCACCCATCCGCGGCCCGCTCCACCCTGCACCAACATCGGCCTCGGCCCCCTGCCGGGACTTGGCTCCCTTGCGAGGATCTCGCCCGAGCCCGGAGTGGCCTCGAGCGTTGTCACGGGGCGCGCCGCCAGCGGTGGCAAGTTCCCAGCCACCCACCGGGGCAGCGACGAAACGGGCACGCGCCGGCTTTCCTGCGCCTTCGCCGCTTCGGCGGGCCATTTCACCCCGAGCTGAAGCGACTTGCCAAAGGCCGCGAGATTGGCCTGGCTCCCTTGTTCAAGGCCGACCACCAAGCGGCCTCCATCGGCGAGCCAGCCACCCAGCGCCTCGCGCCTTTTGGAGTGGGCGGGGGCCATCCACGCTGACATGAATGAGTCTGAAAGGCTCACGATGGCCATGTCCACCCCGAGGAACCCCGATGGATCCACGGGAAGGATGTCGGGTTTTTCCACCGGCACCATTCCCGCGTACGGTTCCGCGTCGCGGGCATCGGCCTGGTCGGACGCGCCGGCGGCCACTTGGCGGTCGAGCCTTCCGAGGACGCGTTCCAATTCCGGAAACTTGGCTCCCATGGCCAGAACAACGGGTTGGTGGGCGGCGAGCGTCTTCATGGCCGATGGGGCGATATCGAGTGAACCGATGGCCGTGCCGTCGGCTTGCCTGAGGGTGATCCGCAGCGGCTGAATCCAGCTGCCGGTGTGCCGCGCCAGCAACGAAACCGCGTGGGTTCCCTCACCCAAGCCGTCGAGCGGAAACGGGGTGACGCACGGGTTGCCGGAGGGGTCGCGCGTTTCCACGAGGATCTTGCAACCGGCGGATTCTTCCGGTCGATCAAACCGTACTGTGGCGCGCAAAGGAAACGGGCAACCGGATTTCACCACGCCCTGTCCGCCTTGGGCCGGCCAGCCGGCGGACACGGAAACCAGTCCCGGGGCGGCGAGCATGCCGCCGGCACCGCAGGAAACGAGCCACAAAAAGGCCAGAACGCGCGGCAACATGAACCTGCTCACGGTTTCTCGTGGGACGGGCAGGAACAAGGCTCGGCCCCGCAACCCGGGCAGGAAAGCCCGTATTTGGCGGAGACCGCGGCGCCCAGGTCAACTCCCGCGATGTTCGCCAGCGTGGCGAGCCAGGCCTGGACATCGGCGAATTCGGCCGCCACCTGCTCGGGCGTTTCACCGCCCCTGAGCGCCGTGGCCAATTCCCCCACCTCCTCCATGAACCAAAGGAAGGTGCCGCTGGCGCCCCGGGCCTCGTCCTTGGCGCCATACAGGCGCTTGATGCGCTCCTGCACTTGCCGCAATGTGATGTCGCTGGTGCGCGGCACGACGCCATCCTCCCTATAGAACAAGCTAGGGATCTGGTGCCGGCCATGCCAGCTTGACCAAGGCCTCCGGAAACCCTCCCCGGAATTTTCATCATGCGCAGCGCCATCACCATTTGCCTTGTTCCCGAGGCCGCCTCGGGACCCTTCGTGTTCCATGGCGACCTCGACCAGGGGTGCCATCAAGCCGCGGCGCTGGGTTTTGACGGCGTGGAGATCTTCGCCCCGGGCCCCGAGTCGCTTCCCGCCGACCCCGTCGCCGCCATCCTGCGCCGGCATGGCCTGGGGCTGGCCGCCCTGGGTTCGGGCGCCGGTTTCCTGAAGCACAAGCTCAGCCTCACCTCCGCCGACGCGAATGTCCGCCTCCGGGCCCGCCAATTTCTCAAGGAAATGATCCTTGCCGGTGGCAGGTTGGGGGCGCCGGTGATTTTGGGATCGATGCAGGGCCGGCACGAGGGCGAGGTGACCCGCGTCCAAGCGCTCGACTGGTTGGCCGAAGCCGTGGCCGAGTTGGCCGATGTGGCCGGGGAAATGGGCCAGCACTTCCTCGTGGAGCCGCTCAACCGCTACGAGACCAACCTCCTGCGCACCGTCGACGAGGCGCTCGACCTGTTGGGCCGGGTCGGTCGCAAGAATGCCAAGGTGCTGGCCGACCTGTTCCACATGAACATCGAGGAGGCGTCGTGGGCGGCCTCGGTCGCCAAGGTTGGCGCTTCGCTCGGCCATGTCCATTTCGCCGATTCCAATCGCCGGGCGATGGGCTTGGGCCATACCGACTTCAAGGCCGTGGTGGGGTTGCTGCAGGGCGCCGGCTACCAGGGCTACCTCTCGGCTGAGATTTTCCCGCTGCCCGATCCCGTCGAGGCCGGCCGGCAGACCCTCAAGGCCTTCCGCGAGGCCACCCGCGATATTCCTGATCGCTGATTTTGTTGTTCACCCGCCGACCAGGCCGGCTCGCCAGCGCTCCAGTAGCGCCGCGTGCTCGGGCCCCGTCGCCCGCGCCCTCAAAATGCGCCCGCCCGGCCCCGCGATTTCCAGCGCCAGGGCCAGCAGGTCGTCAGGCAGCAGGTGGGCCACGCGGTCGGCCCATTCCACCACGCACACCCCCCCCGCGCTGAGCCACTCCGCCGCCCCCAGGTCGTCGAACTCGGCGGGACTCTTGAGCCTGTAGGCGTCGCTGTGGTGCATCGTCAGCCGGCCCGGGTAATGCTGCAGCAAGGTGAAGGTCGGGCTGCTCACGGCCCCGGTGTCCGCCACCTCCAACCCCTCGGCCATCGCCCGGGTGAATGTTGTTTTCCCGGCTCCCAACGGGCCCATCATGGCCACCACCGTCCCGGCCATCGCCATCCGGCCCAGCAGGCGCCCCGCGCGCGCCGTCGCCGCCTCGTCGGGCAGTTCGACCTCGATCGTGTCCGTTGTCATCGGCATCGACTTACCATGGGTGCATGGGCGACCTGCTGCGCGTCACCGCCGACGGATTGTACTGCGAGGCGGGCGATTTTTTCATCGACCCGTGGCGCCCCGTGGATCGGGCCGTCATCACCCACGGCCATTCCGACCACGCCAGAACCGGGTCCCGCCATTACCTCGCCGCCGCCGATGGGCTGCCGGTGCTGCGCTCCCGGCTTGGAAAAGACGCGCCCCTTGAGGGCGTTGCCTATGGCCAAGCGGTTGTCCACAACGGCGTCACGATTTCACTCCACCCCGCCGGGCACATTTTGGGTTCGTCGCAGGTGCGCGTGGAACACAAGGGCGATGTCTGGGTGGCCAGCGGCGACTACAAGGACGGCGCCGACCCCACCTGCGTGCCTTTTGAACCGGTGCGCTGCCGGGTTTTCATCACCGAGTCAACCTTCGGCCTGCCGATATACCGCTGGACCACCGCCGGGAACCTGAGGGAGGAAATCCTCGTCTGGTGGCGCGCCTGCGCCAGCCAAGGCCGGGTTGCCGTTCTATTGGGCTACTCGCTGGGCAAGGCGCAACGACTATTGGCCATGGTGGGGAACGACGGCCCCGGGCCGATTGTGGAACATGGCGCCGTGGCCGGAATGACCGCCGCCTACCGCGAGGCCGGGGTCGCCCTGGCTCCCACCCGGCCCGCGGGGGACGGTCCGCCGCCTGAGGGCTGGGGAGGCTGCCTGGTGCTGGCCCCTCCATCGGCGCAGGGCTCCCCTTGGATTCGCAAGTTCGGCGATGCCTCGGTGGCGTTCGCCTCGGGCTGGATGCAGGTGCGCGGTTCGCGTCGCAGGCAAGGCGCCGACAGGGGATTTGTGGTTTCCGACCATGCCGACTGGCCCGGCCTGCTGGCGTCCATCGACGCGACGGGCGCCGAGCGGGTGCTGGTCACGCACGGGCAGGTTTCGGTGTTGAGCCGCTTCCTATCCGAGAAGGGGTTGCAGGCGGGCCCCTTGGCCACGCGCTGGACGGGCGAGGCGGACGACGCCCCGGCGGCGGATTCACCATGAGGGACTTCGCGGACCTTTACAGGCGTCTCGATGTCTCGGCCCGCACCCATGACAAGGTGGAGGCGCTCACCCGCTACTTCAAGGTCGCGCCCCCCGCCGACGCGGCCTGGGCCGTGCATTTTCTGCTGGGCCGCAGGCCGAGGCTCGGGGTCAGGAGGCCCGACCTGCGCGCCTGGGCCGCCCGCGCCGCCGCCATCCCCGACTGGCTTTACGACGAGTGCGCCACCGCCGTGGGCGACACCGCGGAAACGGTGAACCTGATCGTGCCGCCGGGGGACGGCGCCGAGGACCGCGGGCTGGCCTGGTGGGTGGAGGAGCGCCTGATGCCCTTGGCGGGGGCGACCCCTGCCGACCAGCGCGCCATCATGCTCGAGGCGTGGGGCCGCCTGCCCCCCGGCGAACGGTTTGTCTGGAACAAGCTGGTGACGGGGGCGTTTCGCGTGGGTGTGTCGCGGGGGTTGCTGGTGCGTGGAGTGGCCGAGGCTCTGGCGGTTCCGCAGTCGAGGGTCGAGGAGCGCCTCATGGGCGACTGGAAGCCGACCCCAGCGCTGCTGGAACAGTTGGCCACCGATGACGCCGCGGCCGACCCATCCTCGCCAAGGCCGTTCTTCCTGGCCTCGCCCCTGGAGGAATCACCCGAGTCGCTTGGCCCGCGTTCCGACTGGCAGGCGGAATGGAAGTGGGACGGAATCCGTTGCCAGGTGGTGCGGCGGGGCGGGCGAGCGCATGTGTGGACCCGGGGCGAGGAACTTGTCACCGACAGGTTCCCCGAGGTGGCGGGCCTGCTCGACCGCCTGCCCGAGGGCACGATCATCGACGGCGAGATCGTCGCCCGCAGGGCCGGTTCCATCCTTCCGTTTCACGACCTGCAAAGGCGCATCGGCCGGTCCATGGTGCCCAAGAAACTGCTGCGCGAGGTGCCCGTGGCCGTGATCGCCTACGACATGCTCGAACATGCGGGCGCGGACATCAGGGAGATTAACTTGCGGGAGCGTCGGGCGCTGCTGGAACGCGTTCTGGACCCGCTCTTGGGCGACCACCTGATGATTTCGCCCCTGTTGGATGACGAATGGAACGAGATCGCCGGCCTGCGGGCCCGCGCAGCGGAACACCGGGCCGAGGGCGTCATGCTCAAGAGGCTTTCCTCCCCCTACCGCGCGGGGCGCGTTCGGGGCGACTGGTGGAAATGGAAGGTGGATCCCCGGGTGATCGATGCTGTGCTGGTGATGTCGAGGCGGGGCAGCGGCAGGCGCGCGGGGCTGTTCACCGACCATACCTTCGCCGTGTGGAAAGGCGATGAACTGGTGCCGGTGGCGAGCGCCTATTCGGGCCTCGACGACAAAGAGATGCGAGAACTCGACGGAATCATCCGCGCCTCCGGGCTTGAGGAGTTCGGTCCGGTGCGCACGGTGCGCCCCGAGCATGTGTTTGAGCTGGCGTTTGAGGGGATTGGCCGGTCGCCCCGGCACCGCTCGGGGGTGGCGCTCAGGTTTCCGCGCATTTCCCGCTGGCGCCGCGACAAGCCTCCCGCGGAGGCCGATCGGCTTGAAACGCTTGAGGCGATGATTGCCCAAGCGCCGCCGGCCCCACGCCTTGAAACCACCGGTGAGTTGTTCCCCGACTGGCCGGGGGTATGAGTGAGATTGGGGAACCGGACGCCGTCAGGCGCCGGTTATACGGGGCAAGGATTTCGGAGCCGGACGCCGTTAGGCGCCGGGTAAACGGGGCAAGGATTTTGGAGCCGGGCGCCGTCAGGCGCCGGCTATACGGGGCAAGGATTTCGGAGCCGGGCACCGTCAGGCGCCGGTTATACGGGGCAAGGATTTCGGAGCCGGGCGCCGTCAGGCGCCGGCTATACGGGGCAAGGATTTCGGAGCCGGGCACCGTCAGGCGCCGGTTATACGGGGCAAGGATTTCGGAGCCGGGCGCCGTCAGGCGCCGGTTATACGGGGCAGGGATTTTGGGAGCCGGGCGTCGTCAGGCGCCGGGTCCCAACTATGATATTTTTCTTCAAAGTTCTCGAAAATGCGGTCAACGAGAACCGCATGACCGGAATCATGTCTAGAGGCCGTTTGCGGCTTTCGCAATAACTTTACCGTTGAGAATCATTACTGTAATGACTTTCGCTCCTTCCTGCCAAACAAGATTTTCTCCTGCCATTGATTGCCCAGGAACCGATATTCCTGCTCCACTAAATCCTGGGACTGAAGCGCTGCTACTGCTTTGAACTTTCCCTGGACCCAGAATGGATTCCACATCAGCTTTCGTCATGCCATCTGTAATTTTGCTAAAATTAGTTGAATTAATTCGCGAACCTGCACAACCAATAGCAATTAATGTGACAGTAAAAAGCATCAATTTAACAAAATAAAGCCCGACGGATCTTCTATTCATGACAAACACTCCAATGTTGTTAAATCGAGTCGACAAGTAACCCATATGACTATCGATTAAACCTGTCACCAATTAAAACCATTCTTTTTTATCAATCACGTACGATTGATAAAAATCCGAATCTGTTTTACTCAAGTAAATTATCCCTTCAATAAACGAAATCATTGCTGTGGTAACAATTGGCATACCAAAGGTTACACAATTTAGCGGTATACCAGTTGTGTTAATGAGGAGAAAAATCAATCCTGGAACAGGAAAACCTAAATAAAATTTATGTAACCCTTCAGCCGATTGCCGTGGGCGGATGTGGAGTTCGGCAAGCAACGATTGTTTGAAAAGCGCTTCAGCTGTCGTTGCAAAATGAACTTGGGCGTGATGAAGTTGTTCCATGCCA
>Ga0172376_10001600_pt1 | contig 28795 bp, 27 predicted proteins | sample Lak35m_FD_121114 | JGI IMG/M metagenome (GOLD analysis project Ga0172376, IMG submission 121114) | Freshwater microbial communities from Kabuno Bay, South-Kivu, Congo - kab_092012_35m | ecosystem: Environmental > Aquatic > Freshwater > Lake | place: Democratic Republic of the Congo: South-Kivu...
GCAGATTGTTTTTTCTGGGTCCCCTTCGTCTAGAGGCCTAGGACATCACCCTTTCACGGTGAGTACAGGGGTTCGAATCCCCTAGGGGACGCCATCTGGCAGTTTTTTAACATCTAGCAGAATCTACAAATCGGCTTGAAAGCCGCACCAGCGAGGTGGCCAATGCGGTGACCCGTCTGGCTTTGCTGCTTCATTCAATCTTTGAATTTTTCAAATCAACCCAGGGGTGCACCGTATTAAGGCGTTCGATTCCTATAGGGTGCACGAGCGCTCGAAAACGGTCCGTAAAATAATAAATTATGTGAACTCCATCGTTTGGCTAGGCACTGTTTAACTTAAGGTATAGCGCCACCGGGCGTAACCATTAGCGATATATACAAGGGGGTTCTACCCTTTGTTATCATGCAAGCCTTCGTACTTTTGTTGGTGTTTCTATATCCGCAGATAGCGCTTTGGCTTCCCAAGTTTATTGGCTGGTGAGTGGTTAAAGGAAAACATCTATGTCCTTCTCTGCTTTAGGTGTTCGAGGGCTGGCGGTTGCCCCACATTCGCTCGCTGCTGAGTCTGCGGTAGACGTACTGCGTGACGGGGGCAATGCACTCGAAGCAATGGTGGCGGCAGCGGCCACTATCGCCGTAGTTTATCCCCACATGAATTCAATTGGCGGCGACGGATTTTGGGTCATACGAGGGCCAAATGGTCAGACCGGGGGTATCGATGCCAGCGGCGCCGCTGGATCGCAAGCGACGCGTGCTTGGTACCGGGAGAAAGGCATTGCTGGGCACATTCCGTTTCGTGGCGGTATCGCCGCCTTAACGGTTGCCGGGACCATTTCCGGTTGGGGCGCAGCGCATGACTTATCACGCAGAGCCTTAGGGGGCCGTCTGTCTTTATCCCGATTATTGTCAGATGCCGTCTTCTATGCTGAAAATGGAATACCCGTGACGACGAGTCAGGCTGCGAGCACACAATCAAAACTCGCAGAACTCAAAGATATCGCCGGATTTTCGGAAACCTTCTTGGTCGACGGTCAGGTGCCAAAAGTGGGGTCACGCTTTACTCAAACACGACTGGCCACAACCCTTGCTCGGATCGGCAAAGAGGGTGCAGAGACGTTTTATCGTGGGGCGCTATCCAAACAGCTCGTCAAAGAACTCAACAAGATAGGTAGTCCGCTCATCGGGAAGGATCTTAATTGTCATCAAGCACAGCTTGTTGACCCGCTAACCACAACAGTTAAAACTCGTTCTTCTCTCTCGGCAGGAGGTACTCAGATTTTTAATATGGTGCCACCATCGCAGGGTTTGGTTTCCTTGATGATTCTGGGAATTATGGACCGAGTCAAGGGATGGGGATTTGATCCGGAAGGTGCAGATTTTGTTCATGCGCAGGTCGAAGCCACGAAGCTGGCCTTCCGTGTTCGCGATCAACATTTAACTGATCGTGCATTTATGAGACATTCCCCAGAATCGTTGCTCAAACCGGCCTTCCTTGATGGCCTGGCGGCCGAAGTGAATATGGCTGTCGCTGCGCCCTGGGGTTCTGTGACGAAGCCTAGTGATACAGTTTGGATGGGAGTAATCGATTCTCAGGGTATCGGGGTCTCCTTTATTCAGAGTATCTATCACGAGTTTGGGTCTGGGGTCGTTTTGCCAGAGTCTGGGGTGAATTGGCAGAACCGTGGTTGCAGTTTCTCGTTGGATCCGAACCATATCAATACACTTGTGCCCGGTAAAAAACCATTCCACACGCTAAATGCGGGGCTTGCTCACTGCGAATCTGGTGCTTCAGCGGTTTATGGTTCGATGGGAGGGGATGGTCAGCCTCAGACTCAGGCCACAATTTTTACGCGTGCTTTTCAGTTTGGGGATCATCCTCAGCTAGCGATTGAGCGTCCGCGCTGGCTTTTAGGCCGAACTTGGGGAATGCCGTCAGATACTCTAAAACTAGAGTCTCGCTTTTCTCCGGCAGTGTTAAACGATCTACGTCAACGCGGCCACAACCTAGAGTCAATTGGGGATTGGGATGAGTCGGTAGGCCATGCAGGCATGATTATTAGGCGCGCCAGCGGTGTGCTCGAGGGTGGCTATGACCCCCGTTCCAATGGCGCAGCAATTGGCTATTGATGAGGTCTTTCCGGCGAGACTGACACCTAAGGCCAATCTAACCTCGATAGATAGAAAGGTCTGAGGGTAGCTATCCGAGCGAGGGGAGACGTGATGCCCTAGGGTAAATCAGGCATTTATTGTGCGGAATTTTCGGGTAAGTTATCCAAATCCGTTGGAATAAACACCCTGACTATACGTAGTTTGATCCCTTGTTAATCCTGCGTCCCTTACGACCATGACCCAAGACAACCAAATCGAAACAATCACCGAAAACCGTCAGCCGCATTATCAACCTTACGGTTGGCATCACTGGCCTGATTATCCTTGGTTCGCCTACCAGTTTCGTCGAGGGCTTGGTGAGACCCAAGAGGGGGGCGGGGCGGTCAGTGAGGTCTTTCAGGCAGCAAGTCGGATGGTTCCTGGTGATAAAGAAAGCTGGCATACCGAATGGAAGCGTATTGCTGACCGAAATTGGAGCCGTGGTCTTTCAGAAGAGAAACAAGGCCATGTCCGAACGGCGATGAATTGCTTTTTGCGTGCCGCTGATTATTATCGTCAAGCGGAGTTTTTCCTGGCCCCAGAGGACCCCCGTAGGCTTCCGACATTTGAGTGCATGGAGGCATGCAGCAAAAAATTTATCTCCCACCTCAGCCCCGCAGGAGAGGCTGTCGAAATACCGTATGAAAATGGCGTCTCGCTGTGTGCTTATTTTGTTCGCGCTCCCTTCCCGGAAACCCGTCAGCCCGTATTGATCTGTATGGGCGGGCTTGACTCAATCAAAGACGAAATGTGGTTTATGCAAGCCCATGGCGCCCTTCAGCGCGGCATTTCTGTGCTGATGATTGACGGACCAGGACAAGGCGGGACCCTTCGCCGACATAAGGTTGTTAATCGTGCAGACACCGAGGTCCCTATTGGTCGCTGCATCGACTGGCTGGAGAAGCGCGCCGATGTCGATGCCAATCGAATCGCCGTCTGCGGCTCAAGCCTTGGGGGCTACTATGCAGCCAGGGCCGGCTGCTACGAACCGCGTCTCGCCGCTTGCATCGCTCACGGCGCAATTTGGGCAATTACCGACCTCTGGGGTAGTGCTCCTGAAGATCATGGCCTTGCCGAACACATTAAATGGGTATTTGGCTGCCCGACTATGAAGGCATCCATGGAAAAGGCGAAGGTATTTACCCTCGAGGGCCATCTTGATCGTATGAAATGCCCCTTTTTGGTCATGCACGGCGGGCACGATGTACTCACCGTTTCCCAGGCTCAAAAGGTCTATGACTATGCAAAGATTAAGGGCGTGGATGTTACGCTGCGCCTCTTAGACGAAGAGGAAACGGGCGCAGAACACTGTCAGCATGACAACCCCACTATAGGTCAGGAAATCCTGTCCGATTGGCTCGCTGACAAATTTGGTATCGATCAGCGCAAGCTTTTAAGGACCTCTCAGAATCCCCTGATCTAGAAACCTGCGATCGTTCTGCCATGCCCACTCAAAACTTTGGTGTTGATCATGTTAAAGCTGCTGCCCTTGCAATAGACCTGCATCGTGGGCATCTTGATCTGTCTGTTGCAACGATGCCTGTTAAGAGTCAACAGCAGGCCGACCGTATTCTTTCGAGTGCTGCACGTCTTTTTTCTTGGTGTAGGAGCCAACAGATTCCTGTCATCCACCTCGTGACCAGTTATCGAGACGTAGCAGAAATAAGGGCAAACCCGTTCTGGAGAACTCGGGCAGACGACCCTCAGGCCACCCGCAGAAATGTAGAGCGTCACAATCTTGCTGGGTCACCAGGCTGCACGATCATGCCCGAAGTGTTCCAAAAGCAAGACTGGATCGTGGACACCAAGAAACGTTATGATTGCTTTGCCGGTACAGACCTTGATTTCACACTAAAAGCCCATGGTATTGATACTCTAATTGTCACAGGCGTTAATACTAATAGCTGCGTACTCAGTACGGTTGCAGCGGCCTGCTCCAAAGATTATGCGGTCATCGTTCCTAACGACTGTGTTGACACGATGGATGACCCAGCGCTTCACGATGCGGCGCTGCTATGTATCAAAACAGCCCTCGGATTTGTCATGACTAGCGAAGAGGTCATGCAACTTCGTGGACTTACACGCAAAGTCTCCTTGGGTTGATCCGGAGAATGCCCAAGGCCAAAGACAGGCTTGCAAAAGGACAACCGGTCCTTGTGGTGAATCCTGGAGGGGCGGCACCCGATGCCGTTGATATTCTTGCCCGACTTGGTGTGGACATTGTATTTATAGACTGCGAACGCACTGCGGTGGGCATAGAAAGCGTTGCGCCCATGTCGAGAGCGGCTCAAGCCAGAGGCGCGTCGGCCATTGTCAGGAGCCATTCCTCGGACCCAGCAGACTGGATTCGCTACTGGGATCGGGGTATTGATGGTCTGGTGATTCCTCATGTAGAGTCCGCAAAACAGGCCCAGCTCGTTGTCGAGACAGCACAGTATGCTTGTGGCGATAGCGTCAAAGATAAGCTTGTTATTGTTCAAATTGAGTCGAAACAAGGTGTTGATCAACTCGATGAGATCATGACCGCCTCGGGCATTCATGTATTTCTGATTGGCCCGTATGACCTCTCCCACAGCATGGGTTTTAAGGGGGACATTCGTGTGCCCGAACTGCAGCGCACCGTCGATACAGTTGCCAAAAAACTCCGAGAGGCAGGGCACTGTTTTGGGCTTCCCTGCAGGCGTGCCGAGTTTCAAGACTGGATGCAGAAAGGCGCTCGGTTTTTCTACCATCCGATGGAATGGCTTTTGCTAGATTCTCTCAGTCAACTCCCTCAGGAACTCAAATGAATCAAACCGCAGGCTCTGAAAGTCACGCCTCTAAAGTGAGGCACAAACTTATCCCAGTCTCTTTAAGCGGGCATTGTCCCTCGCCTTCGCTGACTGAGGTTCGCGTCAGGGGCCACTCCTTTGTGATTGATGAGCCTACATTTAGACATGGTACCGACGTCGGCCCTACGCCTCTTGAGACGCTGCTCGGTGCCCTGATGGGGTGTACGAATGTCATCGCAAGACGCATCGCTCTAGAGAAAAAAATTGACTTCAAAATCGATCAGATTGATATCCTGGGCCACCTTGATCATCGCGGCATTGATCTTGAAGCTGACGTCCCTGTTCCCTTCCCCCTGATTGAACTCAAGATCAAAGCGACAACGTCGGCCTCTCGCGAGACCATAGCCGCTTTGCGCCATGAGTTATCCAAGCGCTGCCCTATGTCTGTGATTTTGAAACAGGCAGGTAGCCGCATTGAAGAAGACTGGTCGATTAATTACCAACCGGGTTAAAAAGGATTCAATCATGAGCATGATTCCGCGTGAACGTATCCCATACAGTGCGATAGTCGACAGACCTCCGCTCAAGCTCCCCGATAACGGACGGGTCATTGTCTGGACTATTGTTAATCTGGAAGTCTGGGACATCGCAAAGCCCATGGCACGGCAAGTGATTCCTGCGCCGACCGGCGCAAGCCTTCTTCCTGATGTGCCAAACTGGAGCTGGCACGAATACGGCATGCGTGTGGGGTTTTGGCGCTTTCATGAGCTCTACCAGCGGCTTGGTATCAAGCCTACGCTATCGATCAACGCACGAGTCTGCGAGGACTACCCCCGAGTAGCTAAGGCCTGCTTAGATGCGGGATGGGAGTTTATGGGCCACAGTTATCAGCAAGGTCCTATTCATCTCGAGGAGGATCAACTCGAGATGATCAATCGGTCTCTAAATATTCTCGAGAAATTTACGGGTAAACGGCCCTTGGGCTGGCTCGGACCGGGTTTGACGCAGACCTATGACACGCCTGACCATCTAGCACGGGCTGGCGTAAAGTACATAGGGGATTGGGTGTATGACGATGAGCCAACCCAGATCAATACGGCTCATGGTCCGCTGATAACTATTCCTTACTCGGTGGAGCATAACGACATTCCGGTAATGGCTGTGCAGCACCATGAGGCCGCATATTGGACTCAAAAGTGCTTGGATAGTTTTGAACGCCTTTATCAAGAAGGGGCTAGCCGCCCACGCGTGATGGCCATTGCGATCCACCCCTATATTTCCGGTCAGCCTTTCCGCATTAAATATTTGGAGGCCATTTACGAGCAGATGTCGAAGTTCCCCGGAGTGATTCATTGGAATGGCGAGCAGATCATGGAATGGTATTTGCGCGCTAGAGATACGGCAAGCTGATGCAGATGCATGTTCTGCCCCCGGAGGTCGTATCGCTTGCCGTATTAGATGGCGGGCGTTTTCCTGTGCGGCGGATCTACTGTGTTGGCCGAAATTATGTAGAACATATTCGGGAGATGAAAGAGTCGGATGAACGTGATCCACCATTTTTCTTCCAAAAACCAAGGGATGCGATTGTTGAAAATGGTGGGCGTGTGCCATATCCGCCTGATACTAAAGATCTACAATACGAAGTGGAGCTCGTCATTGCGATTGGCAAAGGTGGTGTTTCAATATCTAAAGATCAGGCACTCGATCATATTTTTGGTTATGCAGTAGGCATTGATATGACCCGGCGCGATCGGCAAAAAGAGTGTATCAAACGCGGTATTCCGTGGGAGATGGGTAAGGCCTTTGATGCGTCGTCCCCTTGTTCCGAAATTAGACAGGCCGGTCATTGTGGCCACAATTTAAAAGGACGAATCTCCCTCTCGGTTAACGGTGATATCCGCCAAGATTCCAATTTAGATAAGCTCATTTGGACGGTTCCCGAGATTATTTCCAACCTCTCCATGCAGTATGCCCTGTGTCCAGGCGACCTGATCTACACCGGCACTCCCGCAGGAGTGTCTGCCGTGGTTCCAGGGGATCTCTTGGTTGCTGAGGTACAGGGTGTTGGGCAACTAACGATTCGTATCGAATAGTGCGGGTCAGACGAACTCTAAGGAATGGAGAGATAGCGAACATGAAACCCCTTGAGCGAATCGCGTTTTCTCCTATTCCCAGGCGTCCTGCGTTGAGGCTTCCTGACGGCGCGAGAATGGTTGTCTGGACGATCGTGAATATAGAGGAGTGGGACATTGATCAGACTATGCCACGAACGGTGCTCACTCCGCCCGCTGGGGGCTCCCCTATGCCTGATATTCCTAACTGGGCCTGGCACGAGTACGGAAATCGGGTAGGTTTTTGGCGGATGCTTGAAGTATTAGACACCCTTCAGATCAAGGCAGTGTTAGCTATTAATGGCTCAGCGATTCAGGCTTACGAGCCAATTGCCGAGGCGGCACGCTCTCGGGGTTGGGAATTTATGGGCCATGGCTATACGCAGAAAAATATGCAGAAGGTTGAAAATGAGCATGATGATATTGCCAAAACAACACAGGCAATTGAGTTATACACAGGTAAGCAGCCGCGCGGTTGGCTTGGTCCTGGACTTACTGAGACTTGGGAGACGCCGGACCTGCTGGTGGAGGCGGGCTATGACTATGTTTGCGACTGGGTGCTTGATGACCAACCGGTGTTTCTCAATACTCGCACACGACCAATTGTGAACGTTCCCTACACCCAGGAGTGTAATGATGTAGCGATGATGCTCATTCAGCATCATCAAGGTATCGAGTACTATCAGCGCGCCCGAGATCAGTTCGACCAGTTGTATGCCGATTCTAAGAATTCTGCGCGCATAATGGCGCTAGTGGTGCATCCCTACATCATGGGAGTGCCGCATCGATTGAAGTATTACAAACGTATTTTGGAGGAGATCCGATCATATCCAGACGTGCTTTTTTGGACCGGAGAGCAGATTCTTGATTGGTATCTCCAGCAGCCGGAATCTCTTCCGCCCAGCGCCTAAAAGGAAAATACGATCATGTCAATGACCTTTTTCCAGATGCTCAATGGCGCCACCTTTGCAGCTCTATTGTTTGTTGTGGCAAGTGGCTTTACGTTGATCTTTGGTCTCATGCGCATCGTGAACCTTGCCCACGGCGCTCTTTATTTGATGGGGGGCTATATTGGCTACTCAGTTGGAATTGCGACCGGAAATTTCTTTCTATCGGCCGTAGCAGCCGCCCTAGGGATTGCGTTAATTGGATTGATTATCGACATAGGACTGCTACGTTTTATTAAAACGACAGAACTACGCCAGGTACTGCTCACCCTTGGTGTCGCATTTGTTTTAAACGATATAGCTTTGGTTATTTGGGGTGGTGATGCCTTCAGTGTACCTGTGCCACAGTCACTACAGGGCCCCTCAAATTTTGCAGGTTTGGTTTATCCGAAGTATCGACTCTTCGTCTTACTCATGGGTGTGCTCATTTTTATTGGGTTATGGCTCTTGCTGCATAAAACGCGGCTGGGTGCTCTGATTCGAGCGGGAGTAGATGATGCGGAAACAGTTGAGGCCATGGGCGTTGATATCAAACGTATTTTTGTCTATACGTTCATGTTGGGTTCTGCGCTCGCTGGGTTGGGCGGTGCAATGGGCGGCGCATTTCTCACTCTTTATCCTACGGCTGACTCAGAAATTCTGGTCTACAGTATGGCAGTGGTCATTATCGGCGGCCGCGGAAGCCTAAAGGGCGCGGCCTTAGGGAGCCTTTTGGTGGGAATGCTAGCTACCTTTGGTCAAGTTTGGTTTCCAGAACTTGCATATTTCGTTATCTTTGGACCTATGGCTATTCTCCTGGCGTTTAAACCCTTGGGCCTCTTTGGGAGAGCAGCATGATATCTGCACTGAAGCGTCGTGCATTGTGGGTTGGGTTGGGCTTGTTCTTTGTTATGGTGCTTCCTTTTATATTTACGGGGTATAAGACCAGTATCGCAACTGAAATCTTGATCTTTGCCATACTGGCTATGTCAATCGATATCCTTGCAGGCCACTCTGGGAGAACACCTCTCTGTCATGGCGCAATATTTGGAGTGGCTACTTATGTAGTGCTTTATTACGTAACGGTTACAGGGGGGTCGGTCTGGGTAGGAAGCCTTCTGGGCATCTTGGCGGCAGTGCTCACTGCGGTGGTGTTCGCGTTACTAGCCATTCGCACATCTGGGGTTTACTTCATTTTGCTTACCTTGGCTCTGGGAATGATCGTTTGGGGATTATGCCTTCGCTGGACATCGGTCACTGGGGGAGAAAATGGTCTTAGAGGAACGGTGAGGCCTGAGTGGCTCGCGAATCAAGTGCACCTATATTACTTTGTTGCGGTCTGTTTTGTGGTTCTCACATATGCGATGTGGCGTTTTGTTAATTCACCTTTTGGCCAGACTCTGAAAGGTATTCGAGAGAGCGAATCTCGCATGCGTACTCTTGGCTATGACGTATCCATACATCTATTTCTCGGATTTACCGTTTCGGGATTGTTTGCCGGGATCGCTGGGGCACTGTATGCGTTTTTCAATAGCTTTGTGAGCCCCTCTACAGTGGCGCTCGCCCAATCGGTCGAGGGCCTACTGATGGCGATCGTGGGGGGTGCTGGGTCGCTCCTTGGCGCCATTATAGGGTCGGCCTTGGTGATTATTTTAGAAAACGCCGTAAGCCTTTACACCGAACGCTGGTTGATGGTGTTGGGATTTATGTTCATTATTACTATGCTCTTTGCGCCACAGGGCATAGTCGGAGCAGTTAAATCTTTAATGACTCGTTATGGCCGCAAGCCCGCTCAAAAGTCGTCGCAGTAGCAAGTGGTACCCCGAGGTTAATTCTTTATCGTTTTCTCACAGGAGGTTGTTATGGATCGTCGCAGATTTGTAAAGTCGTTAAGTGCCGCCGCAACTGTGGCATCAGTAAGTTCTCTCGCACGTACCGCCAGCGCTCAATCAGGTGGAAATATCCGTATCGGTCTGTTAGCGCCTTTAACCGGCGTATTGGCGGCCGGCGGTAAGGAGTTAGTAGAGGGCTTCGAGTTATTTTGGAAACAAAACGGCACTACGGTAGCGGGTCGTCGCATTGAGATCATCATCGAAGATGATGCATCCAACCCCGATACCGCTTTACAAAAGGCACGTCGCCTCGTAGAGCAGCGTGATGCTCATTTTCTAGTGGGTAATATTCTGGCCAATACGGGCCTGGCTGTTGCGGAATATGTGAAGAGTAATGGTGTGCCGTATTTCATTTCGGTAGTGGCTGCTGATGATCTGACCCAGCGTAAGCGCATCCCTAACGTAGTGCGAGTCGCTGGGTATACTGCGAGCCAGATGCCTCGGCCACTCGCCGAATTCGCATACAAGCGAGGGGCACGAAAAATTATTACTATTTCACAGGATTACACCTTTGGTCACGAGCAATGTGGTGGTTTTGCACAGACTTTTTCAGAAATGGGTGGGTCGATAGTTCAGCAATTCTGGCACCCGATAAACACGGCCGACTTTAGCCCTTATCTAGCGCAGATCCAGAGCTCTGGTGTAGATGGCGTGTTTGTGATGGAGACAGGCGCGGACGCGAACAGGATGCTGCAGCAATACTCGAACTTTGGCTTAAAGGGCAAGATTCCGATTTACGGAGCGATGAATTTAACCGATCAGTCGGTGATTCGCACTCTCGGACCCGAATGCGGTGGTATATTCTCTTCGGCCCACTTCTGTGAGGGGTCCGATAATGCTCAGACCCGTAAATTTGTAAGCGATTACGAAAAGGCCTACAGCAAGTTACCCTCACTCTATGGCTTCTCGCAATATGCTTGTGCCATGTGGATCAATGAGGCCATGAAGCAGATTAGTGGAAAAGTAGAGGACCGTGCGGCGTTACTCAAGGCGGTTAACGGTATTACTTTGGAGAATTCGCCGCTCGGACGTCCCGTGAAAATGGATCGTTACGGTAATCCAATCTATGACGTTTTCATCCGGGAAACACGCGTGCGCGCGGATGGGAAGTTCTGGAATATGCCAGTGGAGGTATTCCCCCAAGTATCTCAGTTTGGCAAATACGATCCCGAGACCTACATGAAGCAGCCCTCATACAGCCGGACCTTTCAGGGTATCAAGAAATAAGCCTATTACAGCTTGATCTGCCGGGGAGGTCCTCCCCGGCCTTTCCAAAGTGAATCTTGTGACAGAACCTATCCTTATTCTTGAAAATGTAAGTGTCACTTTTGGCGCTCTACGCGCAAACGATAACGTGAACATCTGCATTCAAACGGGCACGCGTCGAGCCATTATCGGGCCGAACGGCGCGGGTAAGACCACGTTATTTAATGCCATCGCTGGAGTGATCCAGCCAAGTAGCGGCAGGGTTACCTTCGCGGGAACTGATATGACTCGTTTCCCAACTCATAGCCGGGCTGCGCTGGGTATAGCCCGTACTTTTCAGATTACGAATCTTTTCCCTTTGCTCACTGTAGAGGAAAATATTCTGTTGGCTGTACGTGGGCTTAGGGCTAGAAAGTTTTCAATGTTTGGCAATGGACTACCGAATTCAGAGGAGCGCCGTCTGGTCGATGAGGCGTTGGCTAATGCGCAATTGACAGCGCGTCGCGCGGAACTCACTAAAACTCTTTCATATGGCGAACAGCGGCAGATGGAGATGGCGCTAGCCTTAGTACAAAAACCAAAACTACTGCTTTTGGATGAGCCAGCCGCAGGACTTTCACCGGCAGAGCGAGTCCGAATAGCCGATGTGATTAATGCATTACCGCGTGAGCTAACTCTTATTCTGATTGAGCACGATATGGATCTAGCTCTTGGCCTAGTAGATTACGTGAGTTGTCTACACCACGGCAAGATTTTGACTGAAGATACGCCAGAGAATATTCGCACGAATGAGCGCGTACAAGAGGTTTATCTTGGGAAGCCTCACCATGCTTGAAATTACGGATGTGCACAGCTATTACGGCGATGCCCATATTCTTCGTGGCATCTCGATGAATGTGCCAAAAGGTAGGGTGGTGGCGTTGTTGGGGCGGAACGGTATGGGCAAGACTACTTTAATTCGATCAATCATGGGGCTAAATCCCCCGAGGGTAGCGCGGGGAAGCGTGCGTTACCATGGTGAAGAGTTAGTTGGTTTAGCCCCGCATACAATTGCAAAAAAACGCATAGGCCTGGTTCCCCAGGGTCGTCGGTTATTTAATTCGCTCACGGTAGTCGAGCACTTGAAGGTATTTGCCACGGGTTCCCCTGGCTCTACGTGGTCAATAGAGCGGATTTATGAATTATTCCCCCGGCTAGCTGAACGTAAAGGTCATTTTGGGAATCAACTTTCGGGAGGTGAGCGTCAAATGCTGGCTGTAGCACGCGCCCTAATGCTCGATCCCGAACTCCTGCTGATGGATGAGCCTTCCGAGGGGCTTGCCCCTGTGATGGTTCAACACCTTGAAGAAATTATTGCTCAACTCGGAAAAACCGGCTTAGGTATTCTGCTCGTGGAGCAGAACTTGTACAGTGCCCTCGCGGTATCTAACGAGGTCTACCTTATAGAAACGGGGCAGATAGTACATCACGGAGCGGCCGCAGAACTCGCCAAAGACCATGACACTATGCATCGCTTCCTCGGAGTCAGATAGGAGTTATTATGAGTATTTCAACATCACTGCTCGTTGAGTTTGCAACCGATTTTCAGTTTACTACTATTTGTGATGAGCGCGTTGTAAGCATCAGGGAATTGATCGCACAGTCAAATGCAGTAATTGCTCATGCGGCAGAGCAACGTCTCGTTTTAGATGATAATCCTGCCTCTTACGCATGTTGGGCCGCAAAATTAGCGCAGTCCGAATGATGGAATCGCTTGATCGTCTCACTCTAGTACAGGCAGCTGAGGCGATATCCCGAGGAGAGGTTCGGTCTGAGACTCTAACCGAGCAGGCATTACTGCGTCTTGCATCGATTGGCCCTGAACTTAATTGCGTAGTCGCTATATATGCCGATCAGGCACGCGAGGCGGCGAAGCTTGCCGATCGACAGCGCTCGCGCGGTCAAGCTTTGGGCTTGTTGCATGGGGTCCCTCTAGCTCACAAAGATATTTTCTATCGTGCCGGCTATTTGTCGGAGGGTGGGTCTAAGATTCGTCGCGGATTTATGGCCTCAGAAACTGCCACGGTACTGAAGCGCTTGGATTCTGCGGGCGCGCTAGATCTGGGCAGACTTCAGATGGCTGAATTTGCTCTCAGTCCTACCGGCTACAACGAGCATAATGGCCACGTACTGAATCCATGGAAACTTGACCATGTACCAGGAGGGTCATCGAGTGGCTCCGGCGCTGCGGTCGCCTCGCGACTGGTTTATGCGTCACTTGGTACTGATACAGGGGGATCAATTCGTCATCCAGCAGCGATGTGTGGTCTTACCGGGGTGAAACCCACCTGGTCCCGGGTGAGCCGAGCGGCGGCTATGGCGCTTTCTTGGACCTTGGATTGTGTTGGACCATTGGCTAGAACGGCTCGCGACTGCGCGCGCATTATGCGGGTAATCGCTGGTCAAGATGCCAATGATCCAACCAGTGCCCAGGGTCCTGTGCCTGACTATGAGGCTGCTCTCGTAGGCGACCTTCGAGGAGTAACCATAGCGGTTCCTCGCACGTATTACTTTGATTACGTTTCTGTCGAAGTGGCGAGCTGTTTAGATCAGGCACTCAGTGTTTTGCGCAGTCGAGGCGCCACCTTGATAGACACCAAGGCCCCCGACATGACATTAATCAACAGTATGATGCACGTAATAATGACCACCGAGGCCGCAACAATTCACCGTACTTGGCTCAAACAGAGACCGCAGGATTATGCCCCGCAGGTACGCCAGCGTATTGAGCCCGGCTTGTATTATCCGGCTACACGCTACTTAGAGGCGCTTTCACTACGCACAAATCTAACAAAAGAGTGGCTCTCGGTAGCCATGGCTGGCGCTGATCTGGTTTTCTTACCCACGCTTTCGATCGCCGTGCCTTCGATTAAAGAAACCACGACAGGGGAACCCGCGGAAATTGCAGCGAAAATTGGCGTAATTACTCACTGTACGCGTGGAATTAATTACCTGGGGCTCCCTTCGGTCAGCGTTCCAGCAGGGTTTGTACAAGATTGTCCGGTAGGGTTTCAACTGGTAGGTCGGCCTTTTTCTGAGGCCTTAATCCTGCGCGCAGCAGACGCTTTCCAACTTGATACAAATTGGCATGAGGCAGTCCCGCGCATCGCCTCCTAAGGCCCGAAAGCGCTCTTCAGGGACTGTAAGTAAGCCGCCAAGCTGCGTCGTTGTAGGCCTTGGTATCATGGGGTTGGCGATGGCGCAGCATCTTCTACGTGCTGGATGGCAGGTGACTGGTGTCGATATTCAAGCTTCGCGTCGGACACTGTTAAAGAATGCAGGGGGTTACGCCAGTGCATCATTAGACGAGTTATGCGCTGATGGAGGCCTATTCATGCTGTCGCTCCCGTCTTCCTTGGCTTTAGATAATGTTGCGGATGGCATATGCCAGTTTGCAAAGCGTGGCAGTGTTGTAATTGAGACAAGCACATTGCCCCTACCGGATAAAGAGCGCGTACGCGATCGGCTTAGAGCAAAGGGCATCCATATGCTGGACTGTCCAATTTCAGGTACCGGTACACAAGCGAAAGCAAAAGATACGGTGATCTATGCCAGCGGTGATCGCGCAGCCTATCGAAAGGCAGTGCCAATGTTTACCCAAGTTTGTCGTGTACATCACTACGTTGGACCATTTGGCGACGGTATGAAACTTAAGATGTTGGCCAATATGCTAGTAGCTATACACACAGTAGCCGCAGCCGAGGCCTTAACTCTGGCTAAGGCGAGTGGCTTGAACCTGAAGCGCGTATTGGAACTATTGCGGACCGGTGCTGCAACTTCGCGCATGCTTGATATACGCGGACCAAGAATGATCGCTCATGATTATCGACCCATGATGCGATTAGAACTTTGGCAGAAGGATATGGGGATTATTAGCGGATTTGCTAGCTCTCATAATTGTCCAACCATGCTGTTCTCAGCTTGTACTCAGCTGTATGTCGCCGCTATGGCTAACGGGTATGCTGACGCTGATGCATCGGTAATTTATAAAATTTTGCAGACTACTGCTGCTCTCTAAGTAGCTTGAATGCCGTGCCACAGCAAAGCTGGTGCCGCTCTGTAGGAGTGATATTTGGTATACCATCAATCATCTGGATGGGGTGATCTAAGCCCATGTCAAACGGTGCATCGGTGCCAATAGCTATGTGATCAGCACCAACCATATCAATAAGATAGCGTAACGCAAGAGGATAGTGAGTGATCGAATCATAGAAGAAACGTTTAGCGTGCATTAAGGGTGATATCAAGGTATTCGCTTTAGGCTCGTGTCGAACGCGATGACCGTGTGCAAGTCGGCCAATCTGATAGGGCATAAATCCACCACCGTGGGCCAAGAGGATATTCAGGTCTTTCATCTCATCGAGCCGACCACTGAAAGCTAGATGAGCCACCATAGTGGTGGTCTCGAGTGGATTGCCGACTAGATTGGTCATGTAATAGGGCTCCAGTCCACACTTATCACCGACGAAATAAGGATGAGCAAACAAAAATACGCTTAGCTCTTCGGCTCGACGTAGCAGCGGCCGGTAACGTTCATCAGAGAGTTGTACGCCTTCTATGGAGGTACCAATTGCTGCAGCAGTAAATCCATAGAGATTCACGCAACGCTCTAGTTCTCGAATGGAAGCGACAGGATCCTGCATGGGTAGAGTAGCCATTCCCCGAAGTCTATCCGGCCTCTGCATGACCATGTCGGCAATACCATCATTGATTAGTCGTACTGCGTCGATAGCAGTGGCGGTATCGGTCCAATAGAAGTACATGGTGGGGGCAACCGATAGAACGGCGATATCAATCTGACGGCGATCCATCGATTCGATCTTTGCCTCGACATCTATGAACTCCGGAAACAAGGGATAGGAATAACCCTGATCGTGAATAATTCTTGGTATGGCCCCCGAATGATCAATCCGTGTTGTGAAGCGTTCTGGGCTCGCCGCGATTGCGTTAACAATCGTCTTTGGAATGACGTGGTTATGAAGATCAACAGTTTTCATGGGGTTCTGTCTCGGTAAGAAGATGCATCTGATTTATTGTAGTGGTAATTCATTACCCCATGGCGTTTGCAATGGCTTCGGCGGTAAGCGGAAGGTGTGTGGCACGCACTCCAAGCCCTTGGAAAAGTGCGTTACCAATGGCGCCTGCGGTTGGGCCGGCCGCGCATTCACCGACACCGAGGCTTGGTAGCTCAGGCTGATTCAAAACTATGACATCAATCTCCGGGATCTGATCGAAGCCCAGAATGGGGTAGTCCTCCCATCCATTAAGTAGTAGACCATTTTCATCCCATCGTACTGACTCCAGTAGAGTCCAACTAATGGCTTGAATAACACCTCCCTCTATCTGATTGATGAGACCATCAGGATTTACCACCAATCCTGCATCAACAGCGGCTACAGCGCGCACTACGCGGAGGCTCTCGGCAATATCGACCTCTACCACGATTGCGAAATAAGCGGCTGTGTTTTTGTATCGGCCAACAGCCATACCACGGCCTCTACAAACCTCAGAATCTTGAACGAGTTTAATCTCTCCCCACCCGAATCGCTGCGCGGCGGCATTAAGAACGGCGCATGCTCGTTGGTCAGAAAGATGGGCTAAGCGAAAGTTGAGCGGATCTTTCTTACTCACATAGGCTAGGTCATCCATCATGGATTCAATCGCAAAGGTGTTGGCGAATGCGCCGAGAGAACGAATTGCAGATACGCGAAAAGGAGGACTAGGAGCAAAATGGTAGCGAATATCTTGATGAGAGAAGTCGTAAATTGGTATTGCATTACGGTCGCCTCCTCCTGCAGGCGGCGGAAAATCTCTCGGTGTACTTAATAGAAACGGTTTTTCAAGGTGGCGTGCAGCAAGTAAATCAATCCCATCACCGGTTCCCGGTCGGGAAACATGAGAATAACTGTAGATATTTTTTTCCCAATGAACTACGCAGCCCTCTGAATTTACGCTAGCTCGCAGACTCACCGCCATAGCCGCACCAAATGGCGCCCAAGATAATTCATCCTGACGGCTCCAGACTACGCGTACGGGTCGGTCAATAGCACTCGCAATCAACGCAGCGTCTAGCGCTACGTCGTCTGCGCCATTATGACCGTAACAACCTGCGCCAGGTTGGTGGATAACTGCAACCGATAACTGTTCTCGGCCTAAAACCGTAGCAATTGCGTTACGTAACGTAAAAGGGCTCTGCGTGTGCGACCAAATATTTAGGACGCCACTTGACTCGAATGCGACTGCGCAGCATGGCCCAATCGATGCATGGGCAAGGAAAGGTCTCGAGTAGCGGCGCTCGAGCGTATGCGTGGCTTGAGTGACACCTGAGGATCCTGTAAATTTCACAGCGCGAAAGTCAGTATTTTCGTCTCTCAGCGCATCAAAAATGGATTGCATGGGGGGAAGCGTCACAGGTTGCCAAACGCAATAGGCAAGGGCTTGTTCAGCCGCCTTTATCGCTTGATGCTCGGACGTAGAAACAACAGCAAGAAAACTACCGTCTCGAACGATAGCTATTACGCCTTCCAGAGCACTAAGAGACTTTTCGTCGCACTTAGACAGCGTCGCCATTGGAGCACGCGGCCGGACTACGCGAGCGTGCACCATCTCTGGAATCTGTAAGTCATGGATGAATGCTTTTGTGGAGATCTTGTTAATTAAGTCATCTCGTTTAATAGGCCGACCAAGAGGGCTTTTGGGACAAGGTGACCTAAGCGTGATGTCAGCGATCTCAATTGGGGCGAAAAGATCTACTTCTTCGGCCAGGTCCCAGTAACTAAGAGGCTGCGAGCAGTCTCGTCCACGGAAAAATCCAGTCTGAACTTCGATATCTTCCACGGGATCGGCAAGACGCTTGGCGGCAGCCTGCCGGAATCGCTCGCGTATTGCAGCACAAGCTCGGCGTAGCGACCCTCCTCCAACTTCTATCGAAAGGCTACCCGCTGTGACCCCCTCGTCCGGGCAACAGCGTGTATCTCCGGATACCAAATTAATTTGCTCGATGCTTAGGTGAAGTTCGTGCGCAGCCAACTGACGAAAAGCGGTTGTCAGCCCTTGTCCAAGCTCTACTTTCCCCGAAAAAATTACGACTATGTTGGGCTCTTGAAACTTTACCCAATGGGCCGGATAAAGAACCATTAGGCTTTTCGGCGCCAGGCTACGATTGGTTCAGTTGACTTTAGAGCGATCCTGTTGCGTAGTGTGCCGATACGGTCTGCCACTAACTCTACGGTATCACCTGGTTTTATCCATCGATCGATTTCAAACCCGCAACCACGGTTTACGGTTCCGGAGCCGATCACGTCTCCGATATTTAAGTTTTCATCCTGAGATGTATACGATACCGCTTCAGGAAATGACCATTGCATTTCTCCCGGTGATGACTCGGCCCAGACATCTCCATTAATCTTTACACTCATTTTAAGTGTGGCCGGATCACCAAGCTCATCAAGGGTAACAATCCAAGGTCCAAGCCCCCAAGCGAAGTCTTTGCCCTTAAACGGTCCGGTGCTAATCGCCATTTCACCCCGCTGTGTATCCCTCGCTGAGAAGTCGTTAAGAAGCGTATAGCCCAGAATATGACGGTTAGCCTCTAGGTGAGAAATATTGCGACCGGGCTTTCCAATGACCGCTGCTATCTCTAATTCGTAATCTAGTTTTTCAGTGTATCTGGGCCAAACGATATCGTCCTCATGCCCAAAGAGCGATGTGGAATTTCCTTTAAAGGCTGTGGGTTGCTCATACCAGACTGGAGGGATTTTCAGTCCCATACGGCTAAAGGTGGAATGAAGATGGTCTTCGAATGCTGCAAAGTCTCGGAGAACAGGGACTTTGGTAAACGGAGGTCGAAGCCGTATCTCTGACAATTGCCAGATTACTCTCTCACCCTGCGGTCCGCGCAGGGCCTGGGAGCCTTTCGCGTTACAGGATGGCGTAAGTGCATTGGCGATACGATGTAATGGCTCTAGATTGACTCCGTATAGTTCACAGTAGTCGCTGATGTTGGCAGGCATCATGGAATTAGCCCAGGCATAAGGAGCGTGATGTTGATTCGCGTTAGCCATGAACACGCACGCCATGTTTGCGTCGACTACCCAGCCATTTTCTTTGTCTAGGTGAACTATGCCGAATCTATCTTCAGGACCCAGTGGTGTTTCCACTTGGAAAGTTGCCAATTTCATTAGTTATTCACCTTAATATCTACTTTATCTGCAGAATCATTATCGGGGAAAGGTCCCTGTTTGATTTCAATTAGCTTAGTTTTTGGTTCAAGAAATACTACTTTATGACCTTCGACCATTAGAATTAGGTCATCCCGCCGCAGTACGACATCACCCAGGTGTGTTCCGGAGGTGGTATAGACGCCCACCTGCGCAGAACCTCGCTGGCAGATCAAAATCTGATGTCGCGTGGGCAATTTAGGTAGCTCCCGATCGGGGATGTGGTAATGGGGAAGAGTCGTACCGCCGGGTTCTCGCTCCAGCATGATGATCTGAAGCGGCCAATGATCCTCGGTAATGTGGGCCTTGGTACGGCGCTCCGTGTCGGGATCTGCGCCTCGATAGGCTTCTTTGAGGTGCGCGATTTCTTCCTCTGTATCTAGATACGGGGGAAATTTCTCATATTCATCAAAATCTCCGCGAACATAAATAGCTACTATTCGATTATCTTCCGGTGCCCGAAAGTACGAGACCTTCTTTAATTCTTTTTCACTAAAACGAAACTCTGACATCCTAAACCCTTTAAATTGATATAAAGATTAATAAATCATAAAACATGTATAAGTAATTTTTTTCTTGGCTATGAAAAATAGTCTAATTGCAGCAATAGAAATCTGTTTTTAATTCTTATCTGAATTTAAGACTTTGCGAATAGCTCCAAGAATTCGAGTGTGGCTACCACATCGACACAGATGCTGCTTTAAAGTTTTTTTGATTTGCATCATATTCGGAGATTGAAATTTTCTTATTACCGAATCTATTGACATCAGAATTCCATTAATGCAATAACCGCATTGCGCAGCTTGATCATCGAAGAATCGTTGCTGCAAGGGATGCAGTTGGCTAGGGCTGCCAAGGCCCTCAATGGTGGTTAGTTCACCAATAGCTGAATTCACAGATAGGCCGCAACTCTGAATTGCAGTGCCGTCTTGTTGAATCATACAAGCTCCGCAGTGCCCAGTAGTGCATCCCTGTCGGGTACCCATTAGTCCTAGTTCATTTCGCAGCACAAAGAGCAACGGTGTGGAGGGATTACAGGCGACGGCATGGGAATCTCCGTTGATACGCAAACAAAACCTTGTTTCGGACGAGGGCATACAAAAGACTCCATGAACTCGTTAGTTAATGTGGAAAACTAGAATTATATAAGCTTGATTGCTCATAGGTTATTGAGTGGCAAAGCTGTTTTATAGCGGACTAGTTTTAGTGCGAAACTGGAGCGTATTTTTTCGACTTGTGCAATCGGTGAGAGTTGCTCAAGAATGAAGCTTTCAAGTGCGGGCATGTCGGGTACTGCCACGCGCAAGAGGTAATCGGCGTCACCGGTCATGAGATAACACTCCATCACCTCGTCACGCAGAGTAATACGCTCCTCAAATTCTTGCAGTGCCTGACGGCTTTGTAACTTCAGGCTAATCGAAATAAACACGTTCAGGTGAAGCCCGAGGTGCTTGGCTTCAAGTAAAGCCACGTAATGCCGGATTAACCCCCGCGCTTCCAAGGCCCGTACGCGGGCCAGGCAGGGCGAGGGAGACAGGTGGACCCGTCGGGCGAGCTCGACATTGGATAAGCTAGCGTCGATCTGAAGTTGGTCGAGAATCTTCAAATCAATCGCATCGAAGCTTTTTGTGCTTTGTTGAGTCATTTATTAGAAATTTTATGCCATAGAACGGTGTTATGGTAAGAAATTCGACATCAAGTGCCACGGTGTTTTCCCTAAACTGGCAAGTTTAAAAGACTTCTGCCATGCACCACGCGCCCCAGCCTCAGAATCTCTCACTGCCCATCGTGGCAGACACCGATCCCTCAGAGACACAAGAATGGCGTGAGGCCCTTTTATCCTTGGCGGCCAATAGTGGGCCTGCGCGTGTGCGGCAGATTCTTGACGAGCTTGCGCGTTTGGCGCGCTCACAGCGCATCGGCTGGCAGCCCGAGCTGAACACTCCCTATATCAATACCATTTCTGTCGAGGCGCAACCTCCCTTTCCCGGCGATATCGCCATAGAAGAGCGATTGGCGTCATTGATGCGTTGGAACGCACTCGCCATGGTTGTTCGTGCCAACAAAGCCTACGGTGAACTTGGCGGACACATCGCTAGCTATGCGAGCGCAGCCGATTTATTTGAAGTTGGGTTTAACCATTTCTTTCACGCAAGAGGACCTCAACACTGCGGCGACTTAGTGTTCTTTCAACCTCACAGCGCACCCGGGGTATACGCCCGCTCGTTCTTGGAGGGTCGATTAACAGAGAATGATTTGCTGCATTACCGCCAGGAAATCACCGCCCAGTCCAATGGTGCGCGAGGGCTTTCCAGTTATCCGCATCCCTGGTTGATGCCTGATTTCTGGCAGTTTCCCACGGGATCGATGGGCATTGGGCCGATCAGCTCAATCTATCACGCGCGCTTTATGCGCTATTTAAGCCATCGCAAGTTACTCGATTGCAGTGGGCGAAAAGTATGGGGCGTTTTTGGCGACGGGGAGATGGATGAGCCTGAAAGCATGAGCGCGCTAACTCTGGCCGCTCGTGAACGGCTCGACAACATCATTTGGGTGGTCAACTGTAATCTTCAGCGATTGGACGGTCCTGTACGTGGAAACGGCCGGATTATCGACGAGCTTGAAAAGCTTTTTGCCGGAGCGGGCTGGAATGTCATTAAATTAGTGTGGGGTAGCGATTGGGATGGTCTGTTTGCGCGTGATGTTACCGGCGCTTTAGCCCGCTCGTTTGCGCAGACAGTCGATGGGCAGATGCAGACCTTTGCTGCCAATGACGGCCGCTTTAACCGGGATAACTTTTTTGGGCAGAACCCCGAACTTGCGCGCCTCGCCGAAGGCCTGACGGATGAGCAGATTGATAACCTTAAACGCGGCGGGCACGATATGGTCAAAATCTATGCGGCCTATTCGGCCGCTGCGGCGCATACAGGGCAGCCGACGGTGATCTTTGCGCAGACTAAGAAAGGATATGGCATGGGGTCTGCTGGCCAAGGCAAGATGACCACCCATAGTCATAAGAAATTTGATGAAACCGATCTAATTGAATTCCGTAATCGGTTCAACCTTCCCTTAACCGACGCGCAGGCCAAGGGGCTGGAATTTTTTAGACCTGCAGAAGATAGTCCAGAGATGCGTTACCTGCGCGAGCATCGAGCTGCACTTGGAGGTGCAATGCCCAAGCGCGAAACGAATTGCGAGGTGGTGCCAGTACCCGTGATCGATAGCTATGCCCAGTTCGCTCTGAAAGCGGATGGCAAAGAGATGAGTTCCACTATGGCATTCGTTCGTATGCTTGGAGCATTACTAAAAGATCCAGTATTAGGTCCTCGGATTGTTCCTATCGTTGCCGATGAGGCGCGAACCTTCGGCATGGCAAATCTCTTTAAGCAGGTTGGTATTTACAGTAGCGTCGGACAGCGCTACTCACCAGAGGATATTGGATCCGTACTCTCTTACCGTGAGGCTCTAGAGGGCCAGATCTTGGAGGAAGGAATCAGCGAAGCGGGCGCAGTTGCAAGCTGGACGGCGGCAGCGACGAGCTACAGCGTGCATGGCATGGCGATGCTTCCTTTCTACATCTACTATTCGATGTTTGGCTTTCAGCGCGTTGGCGACGCTATTTGGGCTGCCGCCGATCAGCGTGCCAGAGGATTTCTGCTCGGTGCCACTTCGGGTCGCACCACGCTGGCGGGTGAAGGCTTGCAACATCAAGATGGAAGCAGCCACCTAGTTGCAGCGACGATCCCGAATTGCAAGGCCTACGATCCGGCGTTTGCAGGCGAGCTCGCCGTAATCATTGATGCCGGAATGCGAGAGATGCTCGAGGAACAAAAAGACGTGTTCTATTACGTGTCGCTGATGAACGAAAACTATGCTAATCCGGATTTACCAGAGGGTGCGAAAGAAGGTGTTTTGCGCGGGGGGTATCATTATGGAAGCTATGGCCCAGAGGGAGGCCGGCGTGTGACCTTACTCGGTTCTGGTGCGATACTGACCGAGGTGATCGGGGCAGCTCACCAACTCGCAGAGCAGGGCACCGGGTCTGATGTGTACAGTATTACAAGTTGGAGCGAACTGGCCCGTGATGGCATCGCAAGTGAGCGCTCTGGTTCAGAGGCTTACGTGATCAAACTCTTGAGCCGCAGTCAAGGCCCGATAGTAGCAGCCACCGACTACGTGCGTGCGCTACCAGAAACCGTTCGTGCTTTCTTACCAGCAGGACGGCGTTATGTCACCTTAGGTACAGACGGCTTTGGTCGTAGTGATACGCGTGCTGTATTACGTTCATTTTTTCAGGTCGATGCGCAGAGCATCGTTGATCGCATACTGGCATAGTATCCAACCGCTGGGTCGCTATGACCCCCGTTCCAATGGCGCAGCAATTGGCTATTGATGAGGTCTTTCCGGCGAGACTGTTGGCTTAAAGAACCTCGGTTGCGAAATCTGCAAGGCGCGAGCGCTCTCCACGTTGAAGTGTCACATGACCACCGTGTCCCCAACCCTTGAATCGATCGACTACATAGGTCAGGCCCGATGATCCTTCGGTGAGGTAGGGGGAGTCGATCTGCGCAATATTCCCCATGCAGACGACTTTTGTACCGGGTCCGGCGCGAGTGATCAGGGCCTTCATCTGTTTTGGCGTTAGATTCTGTGCCTCATCAATAATCAGAAACTTATTGATAAAGGTTCTGCCGCGCATAAAGTTGAGCGATTTCACTTTAATACGGGTACGAATTAAATCGGCCGCAGCCGATCGACCCCAGTCGCCACCGGAATCAACTCCACGGTTAAGGACCTCAAGATTATCTTCTAGCGCACCCATCCAGGGCTGCATCTTCTCTTCCTCAGTGCCAGGCAGAAAGCCGATGTCGTCACCGAGTGGAACAGTGGCCCGAGTTACGATAATTTCGTTATAGATTTTTGTTTCAAGAATTTGTGCGAGCCCTGAGGCGAGCGCCAATAAGGTCTTGCCGGTCCCGGCCTGGCCCAGCAGGGTTACAAAATCAACCTCCTGATTCATCAGCAGGTTGAGTGCAAAGTTCTGTTCACGGTTGCGGGCCGTAATGCCCCAGATGGAGTTTTTCGTATGACTGAAGTCTCTTAGGGTACGCAGCACTGCGGTCCGGCCTTGAACCTCCTGCACGATCGCGAATAGCGGGGAGGCGCCCTCTTCGTAGACAAATTGGTTGACATGAAAGGCTGAGCAGAGCGGGCCTGTGATGCGATAGAAGGTGTAGCCGCTTTGTTGCCAGGACTCTAGCTTTTTGCCATGGCTATCCCAGAACCCCTCAGGCAGTGCCATCGCCCCAGAGTAGAGCAAGTCGGCATCATCGACGACCTGATCGTTGAAGTAATCCTCTGCGGGAAGTCCCAGTGCATGGGCCTTGATTCGGATATTGATGTCTTTTGAAACCAGAACAACAACGCGATCTTTGTGGCGCGCCTGAAGTGCTTTAACAACACCGAGAATCTGGTTATCGGCCTTGCCCGTTTCAAATCCCTCAATGCCTTGAATGGGAGAGTCTGAAATGGGTGCTGTCTGAAAAAATAGGCGGCCAGTCGCATCTTTATTGCCAAGCGCGGATAACGGAATTCCTTCCCCAATTTTTGCTTTGCCGCCAACCTCGCCAGAGATTGCATCGATTAAGGCATCGAGTGAGCGGGTGACCTGGCGGACATTACGGGCGACCTCAGACATTCCCTTTTTGTGGTTATCTAACTCCTCAAGGGTCATCATCGGTAGAAAGACATCATGCTCTTCGAAGCGAAACAGGCTGCTGGGGTCGTGCATCAGTACATTGGTATCGAGCACAAATGTCTTCGCGGAATCGGGGTCACTTCGTCGGCGCGGTTCTCTGAGAACCTCCTGGGGCCTCTGGGTGACGGGCTTGTTTAGGCCAACGGCAGAGGGCGCTTGCGTAACTGCCCCATGGTCCTCATCGTCGGTGACGAAGCCTCGGGTCGCTGATTTTTTATTCCGATTCGGTTTCGCAACGAGATCCTCCGTGGGCTGTAAAAGCGTGGCAGGTTTCGTCGGGGCCTTGGGCAGTGGCATTGTAAATTCGAACCTTTCTTGATTTAGGGTTGTGTCTGGTTACACGGATCGGGTGCGGGCGGCTCAATGATCAGGAGGGCAACCACCTTGCGGCCCTCAGCGCTCAGCAGATTGAAGGTTCGGCAAGCGGCGCCAAGGGACATGCATTCGACCCCAATTCTTTTTCTACTGAGCGGCGCAAGCACCGAGGCACCAAGAAACACCTGTTTTTCGCCGGTTCCGACCAGGACAAGCTCAGGGTCAAGCGCAATCAAGGTCTCGAAGTGCTGGGCCTCAAGGCTGGAGACCGAGTTCGTGTGGAATGGATCGGCGCCCGTGTCGGGGTGCAGAACGACGGGGGCAGTATGCCGAACGCCGTTGACCTCTATATAGCCGGGGCCGTAAGCGTTAATTCCGAAGGCGCCGCCGAGGGGCTGCGGCGTGAAAGTCGTGGTCACTGGAGACAAGGCCATCAGGAAGTAGGCTAGCAGGTTTTCGTGACTTTTTTATAGAGCCCCGGCTAAGTTAAAGTTAGGGTTTTGCCCACTCCCGGGCCAAGAGCCAAAGAGACCATGAAGCCTTTCCCGCGCATTGCCCGTTTACCGCCCTACGTCTTCAACATTACGGGCGAGCTCAAGATGGCCGCCAGGCGGCGAGGCGAGGACATCATTGACATGAGTATGGGCAACCCGGATGGCCCGACGCCGAAGCATATTGTTGAAAAGCTGGTCGAAACCGCAGGCAAAGAACATACCCATGGCTATTCAGTGTCGAAGGGCATCCCCCGGCTGCGCAAGGCCATCTGTAACTGGTATCAGACCCGGTTCGGTGTTGATCTTGACCCCGAGACTGAGGCGATTGTCACGATTGGCTCCAAAGAGGGCCTTGCCCACCTGATGCTGGCAACTCTGGATCACGGGGACACTGTGTTGGTGCCCAATCCCAGCTATCCCATTCATATCTACGGCGCGATCATTGCGGGCGCGAGTATCCAGTCGTTTCGGATGGGACGCGGTCTTGATTTTTTCCAAGAGCTTGAGCGCAATATTCGAGAATCCATTCCGAAACCCAAAATGATTATTCTGGGCTTTCCGAGTAACCCGACAGCGCAATGCGTTGAGTATGATTTTTTTGAGCGCATCGTCGCTCTTGCGAAACAGCACGATATTCTGGTTGTTCACGATCTTGCCTACGCGGACATCTGCTTCGATGGGTTCAAGCCCCCCTCAATTATGCAGGTTCCGGGTGCACGTGACGTTGCGGTTGAGTTTTTCACCATGAGCAAGAGCTACAACATGGCAGGCTGGCGAGTCGGATTCATGGTGGGCAACAAAGAGTTGGTGAACGCGCTTGCGCGAATTAAGAGTTACCACGACTATGGCACCTTCACACCGATCCAGGTGGCGTCCGTCATCGCACTCGAGGGTCCGCAGGATTGCGTTGAAGAGGTTCGCATCAAGTATCAGGCCCGCAGAGATGTGCTCACCAAGGGGCTCAAGGAGGCGGGGTGGGATGTTGAGGTGCCGCGTGCGTCGATGTATGTATGGGCTGAGATACCGCCTGCCTACCAACCGATGGGTTCTTTAGAATTTTCAAAGAAGCTGCTTATTGAGGCAAAGGTTGCGGTTTCGCCAGGAATTGGCTTTGGCGAATATGGCGACGATCACGTGCGATTTGCGCTCATTGAAAACGAGCAGAGAACACGGCAGGCCGTACGCGGAATCAAGGAGATGTTTCGTAGGGATGGTCTTATTGCAACGCCACCCGATTCTGCCGGGGGGGAGCTCTGATGAACGCTGCACCATTACGTGTCGGATTGGCGGGTCTGGGTACCGTAGGCGCAGGTGTATGGGCGGTGCTGGCGCGAAATGCAGAGGAGATACGCCGTCGTGCTGGCCGCAGCATCGCGGTCACTGCGGTGGCTGACCTCGACGCGGCCAAAGCCCAGGCACTCACCAAGGGATCCACTCGGTTCGCTGCCGACGCAATGGCCCTGACGAGGGATGCAGAAATCGATGTCGTAATCGAGCTGATTGGCGGCTACGGATTCGCCAGGGAGTTTGTGCTTGAAGCGATACGTCAGGGTAAGCATGTCGTTACTGCGAACAAAGCGCTTCTTGCGATTCATGGCAACGAGATTTTTGCGGCGGCTCAGGCTAAAGGGGTGATGGTGGCCTATGAGGCGGCCGTGGCGGGTGGAATTCCGATTATTAAAGCCCTTCGGGAGGGACTTACGGCCAATAGAATTGAGTGGATCGCCGGCATTATCAATGGGACCACCAACTTTATTTTGTCCGAGATGCGCGACAAGGGGCTGCCCTTTGGCGAGGTGCTAAAAGAGGCTCAGCGACTGGGTTACGCCGAGGCTGATCCGACATTTGATATTGAGGGCATTGATGCTGCTCACAAGGCGACGATCATGGCATCGATTGCCTTTGGAATTCCATTGCAGTTTGATCGGGCTCATGTTGAGGGTATATCCGCCCTGCAGGCAAAGGACATTCGCTACGCCGAGCAACTGGGCTATCGAATTAAATTGTTGGGGATTACGAAGCAGCATGCCAATGGTGTCGAACTACGGGTTCATCCCACTCTCATCTCGTCGAAGAAGCTGATTGCGAATGTAGAAGGCGCGATGAATGCCGTCTGGGTGAAGGGCGATGCAGTGGGCCACACGATGTATTACGGCAAAGGGGCGGGTGCGGAGCCCACGGCGAGTGCTGTGATTGCCGACTTGGTGGATGTCGCCAGAACGCTTTCGGTCGATTCGGGACATCGGGTGCCTGATCTTGGATTCCAGTCGGCAGAGATCGTCATGCGCTCTGTTGTTCCAATCGATGAGATCGAGTCGGGCTATTACCTGCGGCTGCGGGTCAGAGACCAGCCTGGCGTGTTGGCGGATATTACGCGGGCGCTCGCCGATGGCGAGATCTCAATCGACGCATTCTTTCAGCGAGAGCCTGACGAGGGCGCTGACGAGACCGATGTCATCTTGATTGCCCATCGCTGTATTGAAAAGAAAATGCGCGACGCGATTCTCAAGATCGAAGCTCTGAAAACCGTATTGTCGGAAGTGGTTGTGATTCGGCTTGAGTCGTTTTCTTAAAAGGAGTCTAGCGTGCTGCGTTACCGTTCAACCCGCAGTAATGGGGCGGCCTCGGAGATGGGCTCATTTGAGGATATCTTGCTTGAGGGTCTTGCCCGAGATGGGGGATTGGCAATGCCGGCGGAGATTCCGGCGATTGATAGGTCAACCCTGCGGGACTTCTCAACGCTGAGTTATCCCGCACTGGCAACAGAGGTCATTTCCCGTTTTGCAGACGATATTGAACGCTCGGTGCTTGAACGGCTTTGTTCTGCTGCCTACACGGCGGAGACCTTTGGTTCATCAGAGATTACGCCCCTTACGCGATTGGGAGTCGAGTCCGGTGCGCCAGTTTCCATCCTTGA
>Ga0172376_10001601_pt1 | contig 28793 bp, 32 predicted proteins | sample Lak35m_FD_121114 | JGI IMG/M metagenome (GOLD analysis project Ga0172376, IMG submission 121114) | Freshwater microbial communities from Kabuno Bay, South-Kivu, Congo - kab_092012_35m | ecosystem: Environmental > Aquatic > Freshwater > Lake | place: Democratic Republic of the Congo: South-Kivu...
GATGCGTATCCATAGCGCGAGCCTGATATCAGAGACCAAGACCTTCGTGGCTTCTGGCACGAGTTATGCCGCCAAGATAGGGGAAACTGACGATCTGGTCATGGCCACCCTGCTGATCGTGCGCATGCTGACCGTGCTTAAAGACTATCACAAGGACATAGACACCAATCTGCGCGACCATGAAAACCTGATCGAGCCCTTGCCCTTTGTCATGACCATGGGCTAAATATACCATCATGCAAGATACCGCTGCTGTAGACCTCTACGACCTTCTAGTAACGCGCGATTTCGAGCCCGAGATCCTGGACGCCCAGGGCAAAAGTGTGACAGATCCCGCGGAAGCGGAGATGTTTTCATTCGACTGGAAGACCCAGGACAACAACTACGGCACCGTGGTCGCTCTCCTGGGCGGGGACAACAACCTGGAGATCTACTTTGGGGACAACCTGGGACGTGGCATGGAGCCGGAAGATCGCCGAGAATGGTATCAGTTCCTGGAGCAGATGAAGCAGTTCGCTAGCAGGAACATCATGGACTTCGAGATCAACAATCTCAGTCGGCTCAAATATACCATGCAGGGCATGGCCGCTATCAAGGAAGGCCTGTTCGAGGGCTATTATGGCACCCGCAAGGTCAGCTACAGCGACCAACCGAAAAAAACGCGCCTGATGATCAGGCACAGCCGGGACCTGGGCGAAGGCGATGCCCGACATCGCAACATCGATGCCCTGTTCGTGGAAACGCAAGATGGCAATCGTTTCCGCTTGCCGTTCAAGAAACTGATCGGTGGTCGTGCCATGGCCCGGCACATCTCTGAAGGTGGCACGCCCTACGATGCGTTCGGCCAGCACATCACAGAGATGATGTCAGAGATGGACACCATGGCCCGCTTCGTGCGCGCGGCCAAACATCGTGGATTCACCGGTGAGGCAGGGGCCATGGTGGAATCGGCCATCCGTCACTATAGCGATCTCAAGAGCAAGGCCAAGCGCATGATCAGCCAGCGCGGCTATCGCGAAGAACGAGACGCGTTCCGACCAGACCAATTCACGGATGCAGCCGTCACGGCCGAAGCCATCAGAGATATGTTTATCGAGCAGACCCTGGATCACAGGATCGAGGAAGCATTGCCCGTGCTGGCGCGCCTGGCCGAGCAGCAATCAGCCATGACCGAAGCCGACCAGTTTGAAGTCTGGGCTGCCGGAATGGTAGAGGGCCGCGATCCCAACCGACTGCAAGATCTCATGGCGAAAGAACTGACGGTGGGTCCAGATGCTGCCAACGCCACCGAGCAACTGTATGGTGTGCTGGATGACGAAGAGCTGTTTGACATCCTACGTGCTGTGGCTGATCAAGATCCCGATGCCAATGCCTGGGAAGATCCAGCGGTTCTCCGGCGCATGGCCGAACTGGGCATTGAGATGCCAAGGAAAGAGCCCGAGATCGAAGCCACACCCATGCCCGAAGCCGCATGCGGACGCCCAAAGAAAAATGCTGTAGATCACAGAGATGATGATCTGCCCAGGATCGGCAGGATAGAAAAAACAGCTACCGGCTTGAAACACTATGCACGCCCCGAACGCGGTGGTTCTGAACCCGAATCAGATCCATTGGATCACCTGGATCGTGCCACCACCAACAGGATAGAAAAAGCCCTTGGGATCAAGTGGGACAGACAGAAGAAATATCAAGGTGGTATCGATACGACCAAGGAAAACTTCGGTGGCGGTGGCCTGCAGGGCGCACCTATAGGCTCGACCACTGGTGGTCTGGAGCGACCGATCGACGATCGTGATGTAGAAGAAGATCTCGATACCGACGGCGTGATGATGAACAAGCCCTCAAACATGAGTTCTGAAAGCATACAAAGACTCAAACAACTGGCAAAGATTTAGGCAAAGAAAAAACCCACAGTCCTATTGACAGGACTAAATAAAAGCACGTATACTACACAAGGTGTACGTTAGGCAAGTAGTACACAGGCAAACATAGGCAACGAAAGGACAATCCTACTATGGCATCTTTAGCAGAAATCCGCGCTCGACTGCAAGCCGCAGAGTCGAACAAAGGCGGTCAATCATCCGGCGGCGACAACGCGATCTACCCCCACTGGAACATGGAAGAAGGACACAGCGCAACTGTGCGTTTCTTACCTGACGGCGATCCCAAGAACACGTTCTTCTGGGTGGAGCGGGCCATGATCAAACTGCCATTCGCTGGTGTCAAAGGCGAGATGGACTCAAAACAAACACAGGTGCAGGTACCCTGCGTGGAGATGTGGGGCGACGCCTGCCCGATCCTGGCAGAAGTGCGCACGTGGTTCAAGGACAAGGCCCTGGAAGACATGGGTCGCAAGTATTGGAAAAAGCGCAGCTATATCATGCAGGGCTTCGTGAGAGAGAATCCGCTCTCGGAAGACCGCACACCAGAAAATCCCATCCGGCGATTCATCATCGGCCCCCAGATCTTCACCCTGATCAAGGCCGCGCTCATGGATCCCGAGCTGGAAGAGCTGCCCACGGACCTCATGCGTGGTCTGGACTTCCGCATCACCAAGACTTCCAAAGGTGGCTATGCGGACTACAACACATCAAAATGGTCGCGAAAGGAAACGGCCTTGACCGAAGCCGAACAGGCAGCACTGCAGGCACACGGCCTGTTTACCCTGAACGACTTCCTGCCAAAGCGACCCAACGAAGCAGAACTCAAAGTCATGAAAGAGATGTTCGAAGCTTCAGTTGATGGTAAACCTTATGATCCCGAACGTTGGGGTCAATACTTTAGACCGGCCGGCATAGCGGCTCCATCTGCTTCATCCACATCGGCGCCCGTTGTAGATGAGGAAGCCGCACCGGCCCCGGTCGCCCCCGTAGCAAAGGCAGCGCCAGCTGCTAGTTCATTCGACGAGGATGATACCGCAGCCGCAACCACTCCAGTGGTCAAACCAGCAGCGGCAGCAAGTGGTCAGAATGCGCAAGACATCCTAGCCATGATCCGCGCCCGGCAAAGCAAGCAGTAATCAGTGACACGCGGGGAGATCTCCCCGCGTTCTTTTCTTCCAAAGGTATCTCATGGCCAAACCGTTTGACGTATCAAAGTTCCGCAAGGAAATTACAAAATCTATCGATGGACTTTCAATCGGTTTCAACGATCCAACCGACTGGATCTCTACCGGCAACTATGCCCTTAACTACTTGATCTCGGGCGACTTCAACAAAGGTGTGCCACTAGGCAAGGTCACTGTGTTCGCCGGAGAGTCCGGCGCTGGCAAGAGTTACATCTGTTCCGGTAACATCATCAAACATGCCCAAGAACAGGGCATCTTCGTTGTGCTAGTGGACACAGAGAACGCTCTGGATGAAGCATGGTTGCATGCCCTGGGGGTGGACACAGACGAGAAGAAACTGCTCAAACTATCAATGGCCATGATCGATGACGTGGCCAAGACCATCTCAACTTTCATGGCCGACTACAAAGGTCTCACAGGCGATGAGCGTCCCAAGGTCTTGTTCGTGATAGATAGCTTGGGTATGCTGCTCACGCCCACGGATGTCAACCAATTTGAAGCTGGAGACATGAAAGGCGATCTCGGTCGCAAAGCCAAGAGCCTGACCGCGCTAGTGCGCAACTGCGTGAACATGTTCGGCAACTACAACGTCGGCATGGTCTGTACCAACCACACCTATGCCAGCCAGGACATGTTTGATCCCGATGACAAGATCTCGGGCGGACAGGGCTTTATCTATGCTTCATCAATCGTGGTGGCCATGCGCAAACTCAAGCTCAAAGAGGACGAGGATGGCAACAAGATCTCCGATGTCATGGGTATCCGTAGCGCCTGTAAGGTCATGAAAACACGCTATGCCAAGCCGTTCGAAGGCGTGCAGGTCAAGATCCCGTACGAGACGGGCATGCATCCCTACTCGGGCCTGACTGACCTAGCGGAGAAAAAAGGCATGCTGAAAAAAGATGGCAACCGGCTGATGTTCGTGACATCAGATGGAGAGATCATCAAACATTTCCGAAAAGGCTGGGAATCAAACGAAGATGGCTGCCTTGACCGGGTCATGCAAGATTTCCAGAATCAGAAGACCGAGGTAAGTACTGCCGACTCACAGGAGGAGTGAAATGGCAGCGGATTTAGTGTATGAAGTTTGGCAAGAACTCAAACGGCACATCAACGCAGGAGACCGCGCAGAAGCAGCCGACAGCTTGGTCAATGTCTTGATCGAAAACGATTACGATGCCGATCAGATCCGAGACGCTTTCAAGGGTGATAACGATGTGAAACGAGCCCTGCAGAGCTTCCTTGACGATGCGGAAGAAGACCTTGACGAAGAAGATGAAGACGACTACAACGACGATTACTGATGTGGTATAGCCGCGTGACGGCCAGCCTGGCCGCCATTCCCGATTTCATCCAGCACTATGAGCGTGAGCTCGAAGAAGCCAAGCGCGAGTGCAGGATCGGTGGCTATGTGGAAGCCAACATCAAAGAACTGCCGGGCATAACCGAGCATAGGTTCAATCAGCTGCAAGAGATAGAAGCCATCCTCAACTATCTCAACATACAATTGCGCAAGATACGCCGCAGACATTTCCAGAAATATCTCGAGCACTACGCCCGCGCCCTGAGCGATAGGACCGCGGAAAAGTATGTGGACGGCGAGGATGAAGTGATCGATATGGAGACCATCATCAACGAAGTGGCTCTCTTGCGCAATCGCTGGCTGGGCATCATGAAAGGTCTAGATACCAAGCAGTGGCAGATGGGCCATATCGTTCGCCTGCGCACTGCTGGCATGGAAGACATCCAGGTATGAACACCTGGTTCTCGGATCACCATATCAGTCATGCGCACAGCCTCCGCACGCTGGAGACTTTCTACGAATTTGATGATTTCATGGCCAGCATCAATACCGTGCTGGATCTGGGCTGTGGTCATGGTCTGGACATGCAGTGGTGGGTCACCAGGACCACACGGGACCTCGCCAGTCCACGGCCGCTCAATATCAAGTGTACCGGTGTAGATCGTGTGCAGGTGGGCGGCGTGAAGCATCCCAACATCCGTTTCCAGCAGCAGGATTTTGAGAGCGATATGGTGCTCGCCACCAAAAGATATGATGTGATATGGTGTCACGACGCGTTCCAACATGTGCAGGATCCCTACCACACTCTCCTGCGCTGGCGCGAGCGCACGGGCAAGGGTGGCATGCTGTGCTTGATCGTGCCCCAGACCACTAATTTTGTGCAGAACCGCCAGCAGTTCGAGCTGCAGTCGGATTGCTGGTATCACTGGACTTTGGTCAGCCTCATGCGCATGTTGGCCGTGACAGGCTGGGATTGTCGCGGGGGATTCTGGCGCAAAACCGCGGATGATCCTTGGATACACGCGGTGGTATACAAGAGCGACACTGAACCCGTGAATCCCAGGGCCAGCTGGTACGAACTGGCCGAAGCCGGCATCCTGCCCGATAGTGCAGTGGCCGGGATCAATCGCGTGGGCTATCTGCGCCAGCAGGACCTGATCCTGCCCTGGATAGACAAGAGCCTGATCACTTACGAACGTTATTAGGATTGATCAATATATGCCCAGATAAATATCGCTATCAAGCGAGGATATCATGGGATACAGCAATCTAATAACACGGGCCGTGGCCACGGTGGTGCCACAGCTGCCTACCAAACCGCGACCGATAGTGTGTGAGCTGGGAAATCAAACCTTGAAAAACAGCAAGGCCCGCGCCGAAGTCTATGCTGGTCTTGGCATACAACCGCCCGCAGAGCTGTCAGGTACCCGAGACTGGTATCTGTCCATCGGCTTCGAACGATACATAGCGATAGACGTCAATACCGAGCGTGATGCCATCGCCATGGACCTCAACCAAGATCTTGGCCAAGCCTATGGTTTCCGCGAGCAGTTTGATCCTGTGACCAACAACGGCACCGGTGAGCATGTGTTCAACCAGTACATGGTGTTCAAGAACGCGCATGATCTCTGTCGCACCGGTGGTTTCATGGTGCATGTGCTGCCGTTCTATCGCTGGGTGGATCACGGATTCTTCAACTACAATCCCAATCTCTTTCCCTGCCTGGCCCATCAGAACCAATATGAACTGCAACAGCTATGGATAGCATCAAGCGACACCGATTACCTCCACAAACTAGATTCCGCAAATCTCGGCCGCAACAAAGGCTATAGAGGCAAACTCCGGCTGGATGAATGGACCAGCGATCCCATGGTGGCTGTGGTGTTCCGCAAGACGAGGGACGCGCCTTTTGAAACGCCCATCCAGCATCTCTATGGCGGCGACAATATCACCAATGATAGCATAGCCTCAAGATATAAATGACCGACTGGGATATCATGCTGACCGCCCGACCCTATACCATGACCAGTGGTCGCAATCTCCTGGCCACCATAGGGGCTGCGAAAATGCCAGTGCGGGGAGATTTCGTGGAATGCGGTGTCTGGCGGGGCGGTCATGTGATCGCAGCCTTGCTAGCGACCACACAGCCACGCATCCACTGGCTGTTTGATACATTTGATGGCATGACCGAACCCGGTCCCCATGATATCCGGCGCGGGCACCACGCACGGGATACCACGGCCTATCGCAAGCGCGGACCACGCCAGTGGTGCAGAGCCGAGCTTGCGGAAGTGCAGACCAACATCGATCAGTATCGCCGGCCCGACCAGGCAGTGCGCTATGTACAAGGTCCAGTCGAGCATACTCTGCCAGTGACAGATTTACCTGAAGAGATAGCGGTGCTGAGACTGGACACTGATTTCTATAGCAGCACCCTAACAGAGTTGGAGCATCTGTGGCCGCGCGTGGTACCGGGCGGTACCATCATCGTCGATGACTACTATTCTTGGGACGGTTGTCGTCGTGCCTGCGATGAATATTTTGGTGAGCATGCGCCTTGGCAACCTATAGACGGACCGGCCGTGCGGATGGTGCGAGCATGAACACCACTTGGACTTGTTTTACCAGTTTTAATCGCAGGTTATATGATGTCATCGCCGCTGAGATGCTGGCCTCGTGGTTGCACCATTGGCCTCAGGATGCCAAGATGGTGATCTATCTCGAAGACGCTATAGATTTGCCAGAGGATCCTCGATTGGAAATAAGGAACTGGCAGTCCTGTTGCGGGCAAAATTTCAATCATATCTCTGAGAATTCAGGATCTCTGATGCCTTATTGGGAAAGCATGCACACACAGCGTTATGCGAAAAAAGGACTGGCATGGATCCATATGATGGAGCACAGCCAAGGCCGTATATGCTGGCTTGATGCAGATAGTTTTACCATGCGGCCATTTGAATCTCACAACCTAGATCGTGCGCTAGGCGATCATTGCGTGGCATTGTTTGATGTCAGCCGCCCGGTGGAAGATCGCTTGGTGGTGACTGCTGAAAGTGGATTCGTATTGATAGATACCGAGCACAGTGATTTCAAACGATTCCGAGATGAATATTCTCGTTACTATCTCGAACCCCGCATGCCCGAATCGGGATGGATGTTCTGGGACGGCGAGATCTGCATGCATGCGGCACAAAAAGTTGATCATTTCAATCTACGATCTCAATGCCACAGGAAAAAGAGCACTCCCATACACGGACATTGGTTGGGCGAATGGTTCCGGCACATGAAAACCAAGAGAAAGAAACACTGGCCTCTGGAGGCCTATAGACAGTTGTGGCTCCATGGTCGCGAACTGTCTCCAGATGACGTGAAGCCGTTTTACCAACCCGGAGGTGCAGATGGATCTTGATGTCACGCAGACTCTAACCGGTAAGGTCCGACATCTCGAACGCACTGCTCGGGCGTTCGAGGCTGTGACTGCTCAGATCAATGCTGTCTATGTAGAGACTGGAGCCCATCGTGGTCGTAGCATAGGTGCTCTGGTACCAAGATTGATGGCCAGGTGCCAGACACTACATTTACAGGGCTACGATCTTTTCGAAATGGCAGACCATGACAGTGACTTACGAGAGCAAAATGGCAAAGGATTTGGTGATCTAGCACGCTGCCAAGCGGTATGTGAAAGGCTACAAAAAGTACATGCTGCCATGTCTTTTAAACTGATACGCGGTGACACACGCCACACGCTGGAACCTATCACAGCCACCTGGGCCTATATTGACGGCGGCCACAGCTATGACACAGTGAAATGGGATCATCAACAACTGAAGCACAGCCTGGTCACGGTGTTTGATGATGCTGATCTAAGGGGCGTGAATCAATATCTCTGGGAAATCCGGCAACAGTTCCATATCTGGGATCTTGAACAGATGGATGGCAGCCGCCAGGCAGTGATAGTCACAGATCCTGATCACTATGATTTTGAACGTGCTGGGTTGGTTCCATTCCAGGGACAAGACCCCGCGACCTGGAGATCCACACGATGAACCTTGATGTCACGCAGACCATAACCAAGGATGATCTCATACAGGATCCTTGCCCTTACTTCTCGATCCGGGAGGCCTTGCCTTGGTCACTCTATGATCAACTGGTGGCCCAATATCCAGAACAGCACATGATGCAGGATGGCAAAACGCACTTCCAAGCGCGGCGTTATCGGCAACACGAATTCGAACCGGGAACTATCACGACATTGTGGCAGGACTTTGTGGCCTATCATAACAGCCGGGAATATAAGGATCGCGTGCTGGATCTGTTTGCTCCGGCCATAGCACGCTACTATCCTGCCTACCAATCCGCATGGAAGGACGCCGACGTGATCGCCAGACACCAAGGTCCCGGCGCCAGCCAACCTGCCGCCATAGCCCTTGAGGTACAGTTCGTGCTGAACGGTCAGCAAGAGACCACGGTGCGTACCACCCATCTCGACAACAGCCGCGAGCTCTTTGCTGGACTGCTCTACATGCGCCGGCCCGAAGATATCAGCACCGGTGGTGACATACATGTCTATCGCAAACTGGTAAGCGATCCGGGGTTCACGGGCATCCGAGAAGTTGATCCAACACAGGTGGTTTCTGCGGGATCGGTGCCCTATCTTGCCAATCACATGATCCTGTTCTTGAACACGCAAGATACCCTGCACGGGGTCACGCCAAGAATCGGTGCCAACTGTGTGCGGAGATACATAAACATTGACGCACATCAATCACACAAGCTGTTCCGCTTATGACACTGATCAACCAAGAATATCAAGCCCAGATACAGGCCATGCACGATCGGGGCAAGTTCAATAATGGCGCCAAGCAGTACAAACTGGTGGTACCATTTATCGAACAATATCGTCCCAGTTCACTGCTGGATTTTGGCTGCGGCAAGGGAGCCTTGATAGCAGAAATCTCGCACAACTATCCCATGATCTCCTGCGCAGGCTATGATCCAGGCAACCCCGATTTCGATCGCCTACCGGAGCAGCAGTTTGATGCGGTCATATCGACTGATGCCATCGAGCACATAGAACCCGAACATCTGGCCACCAGCCTGGCCAGCATCAGCGATCTCATGGGCCGCTGTGGTTTCTTCCGCATAGCCTGCCACCCAGCCAAGAAATCACTGCCGGACGGCAGGAACTGCCATTTAATCGTGCAAGAACCCGACTGGTGGCGGGACCAGATTCTGGCGCACATGCAGGTTGATATAGCATGGTCCCGTGTGGAAATATTCGACAAGCGACACAAACATCCACTGTTGATAGGCAGCAAATATGACGTGATCTTGGAGAAGAAATGAAACGCATAGCACTCATTACCGGAGGGTTTGATCCCTTGCATTCAGGACATCTGGCCTATATCGAAGCCGCTCGAGCATTGGGTGACATCCTTGTCGTGGCTGTGAACTCAGACGCTTGGTTGGAACGCAAGAAAGGTCGGGCGTTCATGCCAGCCCGAGAAAGATCGGCCATCCTGCGTGCCATGCGTGGTGTAGACTTCGTGATCGAATTCAATGATCAAGACGATTCGGCCCGGCAGGCCATACGCATGGTGCGCCAGAGCTATCCACAAGACAGGATCATATTCGCCAATGGTGGTGATAGGACGCAGACCAACATACCCGAGATGGATGCAGCTGACGACAACATTGAATTCCAGTTTGGAGTGGGCGGAGACAGCAAGGCCAACAGCTCTTCTTGGATCCTGGAAGAATGGAAGGCGCCACAGACCCGCCGGCCCTGGGGCTACTATCGTGTGCTACATGAAGCACCGGGCGTGAAAGTGAAAGAACTCACGGTAGAACCAGGTGCGGCCTTGAGCATGCAGCGGCACGGAGAACGCGCGGAGTTCTGGTTGGTCTCTGCTGGGGAGGCCACTGTCTACAGCCTGGATCGATCTACTGACATGGACTTCCGCGGACGCTACGGCCGGCATGAGTACATCCATATCGGTACCAATGAATGGCACCAGCTGATCAATGAAGATCCCAATCCACTCAAGATTGTGGAGATACAATACGGTGCTCGATGTGAAGAGGACGACATAGAACGGCAGGTAGTAGCGTGACTGAATCAGCAGTGAAGCTCTTCATAGGATGGGACAGCCGGGAACCGATCGCTGCTGATGTGTGTGAATTCAGCATTGAGAAGAACAGCACCGTACCAGTAGACATCGAGATGCTTAAACAGGATGATCTCAGGGAACGCCTGTTGTACACACGACCATCCGACACACAGGCCAGCACGGAGTTTACCTTCACGCGGTTCCTAGTGCCCAAGCTCATGGACTACCAAGGTTGGGCTATCTTCTGCGATTGCGATTTCTTATGGCTGGGTGACATCAAAGACTTGATAGATCAGGCTGATGATCGCTACGCGGTCATGTTGGTCCGGCACGACTATCGTCCGCAAAACACCATGAAGATGGATGGCCAGCGCCAGGAATACTACCCCCGCAAGAACTGGTCCAGCATGGTCCTGTTCAACTGCGGCCATCCCAAGAATAAGTGGCTCACACCATACCATATCAACCGCGCGACCGGCCAGGAGCTGCATAGATTCTCTTGGCTGAAGGACAGCGAAATCGGCAGCCTGTCACCAGAATGGAACTGGCTGGTGGGTTGGTATCATCAACCCTGGGATGGTGTGCCCCGAGCCTTGCACTACACCGAAGGCGGCCCGTGGTTCGACAACTATCGCACCTGTGATTACGCGGATATATGGTTACAGTATGAAGCACAGTTGACCCTTACCCGTGTTGATCACAGGATCTTGGGCATCCAGGATCTCCATATGCCTGCCCCGACCAAAAATCTCTTGCAGGCCCTGCTAGATCATGTGCAGGATCCCTATCACCAGTTTGGCAGCGAGATCGACAAGCCGAAGTTGACACGCATGATCAAGGATTATCAGCTCGATCAGCTGGTGGGCATAAGTGAACGAGAGGATCTGACGAAGAAAATGGCAGCGAAAGGTGCGAGATGGGACGGCATCGTGCAGGCGTTCGTGCAAGGTGCGGCAGGATGCATGGCATCCTGGCAAGCGGTGGAGGATTCTCGGGCGCCGATAGCGCTCAGGAGCATAGCCAAGAAAAAGATCATGCAACGATGCCTGGAGCAAGATAGAGACTTTTACTATATTGACACAGGATATTTTGGCAACAATAAACTGAAAGACTATCACAGGATCACTCGCAACGCCATGCAGTGGTTGGGACCCACGGAGGATCGACCTGCGGATCGATTGGAACGAACCCGTGTGCGACCCAGACCCATCACGCCCGGGAGCAAGATCTTGATCGCGCCGCCCAGCCACAAGGCCATGAGCTATTGGGGACTGGATCCTGATCAGTGGGTGACCGAGACCATGGCCACGCTGAAACAGCATACAGACAGACCTATCGAGATCCGCATGAAGCAACCGAGAGAAGTTCGTGCCACAGTGGACACCATGGATCGGGCTCTGCGCGATGATGTGCATGCCTTGGTCACCTACAACTCGATCGCCGCGATCGAAGCCCTGATTTGCGGCAAACCTGTGTTTACCATGGGGCCCAATGCCGCCCAGCCCCTGGCCAATTCCAATCTAGCTGATATCGAACAGCCATTCTGTCCAGATGTGGATCAAGTGTACGGTCTCTTGTGCTGCCTGGCCTATCATCAGTTCACCGTGGAAGAAATGAACACGGGCTATGCCTGGGCGGTCTTGACTGGACAGGCATGAAACTGGCAGTATACCTTTCGGCTGTGCCATCAAAGGCCAAAAATCAGGCCAAACGAGATCTGTTAACGCAATTTGCCCATGGAGCTAAAGCAGCCGGTGACGAAGTTTGGCTGGTCGATAATGTTTCAAGAGTGATCGACTCGGACATCGCGGTGCTCCAAGGCTGGATCGGCATGAAATCAGCCCCGCATCTGGAACAGCGACGCAGCGTGATCAAACATCAGCGCAAGACTGGCGGCCGCACCCTGGTGATAGACAGCAATCTTTTTGGATTCCTCGCGCCCGGAGATCGTGATCGATATCTGCGCTACAGTCTGGATGGTATCTTTCCCACTACCGGCTATTATTTTGATAGCGACATCGATCCCAATCGTTGGCAGGAGATCAAAGACAGTTATGGATGGCATGAACGAGATTGGCAGACACAGGGCGATAATGTTTTGATCTGTCTCCAACGCGATGGCGGATGGAGCATGGATGGGTTGAAAGTGACGGACTGGTTGGGCCAGATCCTACCCCAGATCCGCCGTGCCCAAAGGCCAATCATCATAAGACCCCACCCCGGCAACCTGCGTGTGGTCCCCGAAGTGCGCCGCCTTTGTCCCGATATAGCCATAAGTGAGCTGCCAGACCTACAACAAGATCTCGATAGATCCTGGTGCACGATTACCTACAACTCTAGCCCCGCGATAGCCAGTCTCATGTGGGGCGTGCCAGCTTTTGTGACCGATCCAGTGTCCCAAAGGAGCCAGGCCTGGCCCGAGGCAGGGACTGACCTAGGCCAGATCAACGATCCACCTCGACCCAACCGACTGTCGCTCTACCAGAGACTTGCGCAATGTCATTTCGCCACTGCCGGCCTTGAGACCGGGCATGCCTGGCGATTCATGCGGGCGAGATTGCCCTAGCGGCCAAACACCTGCTGCCAGTAAGGTATGCCACTGTTGAGCCCTTGGTTCCTGTCGTAGTCATCGGGCAGGCTGTGACCGAGGGTTTTCCTTTTGGCACCTTTCATGTGATCCATGTACTGGCCAAGACGGCTCGCTATGAACGGATGGCCGGGTCCCTTGCCCGGCAGGTCGGGGCTGATGTTTGAAAATCTGGTGCCGCGAGTGGCGGTGAAATCTTTTCTCAAAACATCAAACACGAAACTGTCGTGATACTCGCGCAGATTGAACAGGTCACCTGTGAGATAGAGATCCCGCCAGCGGTCCATGAAAGCGCAGAGATCTGGGTGCCGGCGATTGTAGGCCACCCAACCGCATTCGCTATGATATTTTTCGCGCCGACCAAGGTAACAGGCCATGGCAGCAGGATCACAAATATCGGATAAAAAAACCTCCGGGACCGGTGCGAAGGTCTTGGTGTCTGCGTCCAACCAGATCACCCAGTCAGTCTCCAGCATGGCGCAGGCATGTATCACTGCAAACACCTTGTGGCTGAAGCGCACGGCATCCCATTTGAACTGATTGTCTGCGAATGGTACTGATGTGTCACGTGCCACACGACCGTGGGCCACTGGATTGTCTCTGTGGCGCCGCTTGAACTCCGCCAGATCTGTGCAGGCAGCCATGAGATCGATAACCTGCACTCTTTCACTAGGCACGCGCGGTTGGCAGTCTTCTGCATAAACCACGAGCGGAAGAGATCGTGGCCAGTACTGATCAAACGCGTCGATCATGGTCTGTCCATACTGCGCCATCCCTGCTGGATGGAATGTGGTCACCACGCTCCAGGTCATGCCATGCCGTCTAGCATGCGGAGTGCAGTGCCATCTTCTAGTTCTGATATATGGAACTGTCCGTAGGCCAAGTGACAGGCCCAGGCACGCACCAGGTCGGGATCTGGATACCAGGGATCATTGATGCGCGTGAGATCTAGGTTGGCCACAGGCCGGGCAGCATTACAGGCCGCGGTGACGAAAGCCGGTATGCCGGCTATCACGGCTTCTGTGGCCGCGACCGAATTGAAAGTGATCACGGCGAAGGTGTCCCCACGCAGGACCGCATCAAAGCTGCTGGCAGGATCTCTGGTGCGAGTGTCCGGATCAGCCACGCGCTGTCGCACTATGATTGGTCTGTCGGTCCGGCCTGCCAGTTTCTTTTCTAAAGACTCTAACCAGGCATTGGGAGTGGTATCATAAAACATGCAGGCTTTTTCGTCTGGCATGGCTATCACGATGTTCCTTCCGGTCTTTCGCCAGGACTGGATAGTGATGCCTAGACTATCCCAACGATCATTTGACTGGGGCACTATTTCGTCGTGTTGCAGATTGTTATTGACGATCCTGTGATACCATTTCCAACCATTGGGATTCTGGGGGTTGGGGCGATTGCCAAAATATCCTGTGTCCATGTACCTAAACGGACGAGCGTCCTCCCAGCAGCGTTTCATGATCTTGTGCTTCATGATGCCACGGAGAACTATGCCTGATTCTGGATCATCATCGTACTGCCAACCCTCGATAGCAGTGGGAGCCACACCGGCTCCGCGCGCCAGCCGATTGATATATTCGTCCGTGCCCCGTTTGCTGAGATAGATCCATCGGCTGTTGTTCATGGCTAATTACTGCAAGAGTAGGATATTTAGTGATCAAGAGCCTGGCATTTTTCCCTTCGCAATGTGCGCTCAACAGCGGCCCCGTGATCGAGGCCTTGCTGGCCTCCTGCCGCGATCATGACATACGGGTGGTAGACAACAGTCTCGATGCTGATGCTGTGTTGCTATGGTCGGTACTGTGGAGCAGCCGCATGCGAGCCAACCAAGAGGTCTATCAGCACTATCGATCAACTGGGCGTCCTGTGATCATAGCGGAAGTGGGCGCCTTGCGCCGTAATCATACCTGGAAGATCGCTCTAGACAACATCAATGGTTTGGGTTACTATGGGCATACCCAAGATCTCGATCCCGATCGTCCCCGACGGTTAGGACTAGCCATCTCGAAGCCCGCTCATCGCAAGGACCATGTGCTGGTGGCCTGCCAGAACAGCCACAGCCTGCAGATGCAGGCAGTGGGTGATCAGATCAGTTGGATACATGCACGCATCCAAGACATCCGGCGCCACACAGATCGACCCATACGAGTGAGACCCCATCCGCGATCACCCATGCACATGCGATTTGATTCGCCCGGCGTCACCATAGAGATACCCCGTAAACGGCCCCATACCTATGACGATTTCGATCTAGATCTTGGTTGCCATGCGGTGGTCAATGTCAACAGCGGGCCTGGTCTGTTGGCACCACTCACAGGCACCCCAGTCATGGTCGATACCAGCAGTCTCGCCTGGCCTTTGAGCATCACCGCCGGAGAAATAGAAAAGCCACCGGAGAAGGATCTCGATCAATGGTTGATAGAGATCGCGCACACAGAATATGAGATACCAGAAATAGCACAAGGATCATGGTTAAGAAGGCTGCACTCCAAGCTCTGACCACGGGACCAGTAGACTGCGCCTGCGTGATCCATGGCAAGCTGTATGATTGGATCTATGTAGACAAGCTCTATGCCATGCTCTCGAAGTATATCACGCGCCCGATCAGGTTGCATGTGTTTACCGAATCCGACCGAGCAGTACCGGATCCATACATCAAACACTCTCTTGTGAACTGGCCAGGCATCGGTGGACCACGAAAAAGCTGGTGGTACAAGATGCAGATGTTCGATCCCGAGCAGTTCCGCGGAAGATTGCTGTATTTTGATCTAGATGTGATCATACTAGACAACATAGATTGGATGCTGGATCTCGACATCAGATACTTCTGGGCCTGCAAAGACTTCCGGCACCACTGGCGTGGCGCATGGCATGGTATCAACAGCAGTTGCATGGTCTGGGACACTGCGAGATTTGAGACAATCTGGCGCGAATTCGCGGGCGACAACATCCACGCGGTCACCCGCCGTTTCCAAGGCGATCAAGATTTCCTCAACAACAAGATTGCTGACCGGGATCGGCGCTATCTAGATGAAGTGTTGATCAAGAGCTGGCGCTGGGAGATCAAGGACGGGGGCATGGACTTCAAGAAACGCGTATACAAAAGACCAGATGCTGGCACCGTGATCCCGCCCAACACCCATGTCATGGTCTTCCACGGACAGCCCAAACCGCACGAGATCACAGATCCCATCATACAGCGGTTGTGGGGTTGACCAAAAAAGCCCAATGTGTTACATTGTATGACCATCTCGGGCTGGCCGAGCGTGTAGGCAACGGTCTGCAAAACCGTCTAGGCAGGTTAGATTCCTGCGCCCGAGTCCATAAGTTAGTGCCCACTAACCACGTGTTTTAGGGGTGGTTGACCAGAAATCCGCCATTTGTTATAATATAATCATAATAATACTTTGGAGCATAGACAATGACACAAGTTCTCATACGCAATGGTTCATACCGCAAACAAGACGTCTCGGGTCTGCAGTTTACTCTGGTTCGCGACTTCACCACCGACACCAAAGGCGGCAACGTGGTCGTGGCCAACGGCGGCGCCTTCCCCGGCATGCCAGACGAGATCCGCATCCGCGTTGACTCGATCGAAGACATCGAAATCACAGGAGCCCGTGTGCAATCTACCGACCGTGTTGTAGAGTTCAAGAAGCCCGAAGAGACTGACGAAGAAGTCATGGACCGAATCGAGAAGCGTTTCTCGATCCTGGATGACATGACCAAAGCTGCCATCACCGGTGACATCCGCGCCATGATCGTGGTAGGCCCCCCGGGTGTGGGCAAGAGCTATGGTGTGGAGTATCAGCTGGAGAAGGCCGGCATGTTTGACCAGATCTCTGGTAAAAAGATCAAGTACGAAGTGGTCAAGGGTGCCATGACGCCGATCGGACTCTATTGCACGCTGTTCAAGCACAGCGACCCCAAGAACGTCCTGGTGTTCGATGATTGTGATTCGATCCTGTTAGACGATGTGGCGCTGAACATCCTCAAGGCAGCACTGGACTCGGGCAAGAAGCGCCGCATCCACTGGAACGCTGACTCGGCCATGTTGCGCCGTGAGGGCGTGCCTGATCAGTTCGACTTCAAGGGCTCGGTCATCTTCATCACCAACTTGAAGTTCGATCACCTCAAGAGCAAGAAGCTCCAGGACCATCTGGAGGCGCTACAATCGCGCTGCCACTTCCTGGATCTCACGCTCAACACCACCCGCGACAAGATACTCCGCATACGCCAGATCTTCCGCAAGGGTGATCTGTTCAAGGACTATGATTTCACAGCCGAGCAGGGCGAAGAGATCGTGCAGTTCATGATCGACAATCATGCCAAACTGCGGGAGATCAGCCTGCGCATGGCGCTCAAGCTGGCGGACCTGACCAAGATTTCAGCCAATTGGCAACTGCTGGCCGAATCCACTTGCATGAAGCACGCCTGATGCTTGGGAAGCAGTAGTACCGGATCGCCCACTAAGTCTAGCTCCTAGGCGATCCGTTTTGAGGTGCCCGTAAAACGGCACCTCTTTTTTTGACTTCTGTAAATAAAGCCTGTAGAATGCACATAATGAGACAGGCAAGACTAATCATACGAGACGAAGTGAACGTCAAGATCGAGGGACTCGAGCTGGATGTTCGTAGAACCTTAGTCAACAAATTCAAATACGACGTGCCTTATGCCCGCTATCTTCCAGCTGTACGCCTGGGTCGTTGGGATGGCAAGGTATCGTTCTTCCAGTTGGGCGGCAGCACTTATGTGAACCTCCTGCCCGAGATCCTGCCCATACTAGAAGAATATGATTACGATGTAGAACTGGATGACCAGCGCGACTACAGGACCACGTTCGAGTTTGAGCAGGTGCGAGAAGATTCCTTTAGCGATATCAAATGGCCAAGAGGGCATCCGCAGGCCGGCGAGCCCATACTTCTACGTGACTATCAGACCGGAATCATCAATGAGTTCCTGGCCAATCCCCAGTGCATACAGGAAGTGGCCACGGGTGCTGGCAAGACCATCATGACCGCAGCACTCAGCCGCGCCGTCACGCCCTACGGACGAAGTATCGTGATCGTGCCCAACAAGAGCTTGGTCACGCAGACAGAGAAAGATTATCTAAATCTCAATCTTGACGTGGGCGTGTTCTTTGGCGACCGGAAAGAGTTTGGCCGCCAGCACACCATCTGTACCTGGCAGAGTCTCAATGTGCTGTTAAAAAACACCAAGAACCAATCAGCGGACATAACCATAGGCGAATTCCTAGAGGAGGTAGTATGCGTGATCGTAGACGAAGTGCACATGGCCAAAGCCGACGCACTAAAAACTCTCCTGACAGGAGTGATGTCGCAAGTGCCAATCCGGTGGGGCTTGACCGGGACCATACCAAAAGAAGCGTTCGAAAGCCAGGCCTTACTGGTCAGTCTTGGGCCCGTGGTATCAAGGCTCGCGGCGGCGGAACTGCAAGACCGCGGCGTGTTGGCTCAATGTCACGTGAACATCGTGCAGCTGGTCGATCACGTGGAGTATTCAAACTATCAAAGTGAGCTCAAGTACTTGCTGGAGGAGTCGGGCCGGTTGGCGACCATAGCCGAGTTGATAGCGCGGGTGAACGAGACTGGCAACACCTTGGTGCTGGTGGACCGTATCGCCGCGGGCCAGGAACTGGTAAATAGACTACCGAACGCAGTATTCATATCAGGTGCTACCAAAGCCGGGGAAAGACAAGATCACTATGACGAAGTGGCGGAGGCTACAGACAAGATCATCGTGGCTACATATGGAGTGGCTGCTGTTGGCATTAACATTCCCCGTATTTTTAATCTGGTTCTTGTGGAACCTGGCAAGAGCTTTGTCCGAGTCATCCAGTCAATTGGTCGGGGCATCCGCCGGGCCGAAGACAAAGACTTCGTACAGATCTGGGATGTCACGAGCACTTGCCGCTTTGCGAAGAGACATCTGACCAAGCGCAAGCAGTTTTACAAAGAAGCACGCTATCCTTTCACTCACGAGAAATTGGAATGGATGCCTTGACCAACAATGGCAAAAAAATCTCTCAGCAAATTACAACATATTACTGTCAACGCAGCAAAACGCTGTTTTTTGTTGGATCACGGTTATACCAACCAGACATCTGGCCCTTGTTGCCAGGTGGATGATTTTAAAAATCTCATCGATCCGCAAGGACTAAAACTAGTCACAAATTTCGCGCAACTGCACGGTCATCCGCTATATCAAGAGATCAGGCAGACCATGCTAGCAGGAGATTGGCATGCCAGCTGCCGGAAATGCCAACAAGTAGAAGACGCAGGTCTTGAAAGCATGCGCGTCAATCACGAGCGACTGTATCACGATGTGTCCAGGCAAGAAGTCCTGATGAATCTTACCATCTGGACCGGGCGCGAATGCAACTTACAATGCCGTAGCTGTCATCCCTATCTCAGCACCAGCTGGAGTCGCGAATATCAACAGCTGCCGGACTCTCTGCAAGAGATGCAGTGGACGATCGCAGATGCCGCTGCCCGTTACTCGGAATATCAAGCAGAAGACTTTAGATATGTCAACCATGTGGTGCTGACCGGCGGTGAGCCGCTGTACAACAGAGATTGTTTTCCGTTGTTGGAGCAAATCGGTCTACAGACCCAGGGTCGTTGTACGCTAACGATCATAACCAACTGTACTATCGCCATGGATCTGGAAAAGTTTCCTTTTTTGCGGCTGTTCAAACAGGTCACGCTGTTGGTCAGCATAGATGCCACTGGACCCGCGGCAGAATTTATCAGGACCGGCAGCAATTGGTCTAGGATCGAACAAAATCTCAATAGCTATCGAGATCACGGTATCGCGTGCTTTTATCATCTCACCCATAGTGTGCTCAATCTTTTCCATGTGACCAGCACCCGTCAGTGGCTGGAAAATCGCGGCATCATTGACTGTGGTCTGAAGACTTTCGTGACTGCGCCCCGGCATCTCTCTTATGCGGTCCTGACTGACAGTGAAAAGGATAGATTCTACAGCTGGCACACAGTCCAACAGTCGCCCGATAATTATCTGCTAGATGCGTTGCAGTTGTCGCGACACGACCCCCTCTTGCGCGAGCTTTTTTTGCAATACATGGACCACACCCAACAGTTCCATGGCTTGGATTGGCAACTGAGCCTACCAGAACTGCATGCACTCTTGACCGATCGGATTTGACTTTGCGATCGAGATCACGTATACTAAGTTAATGCGAATCCTCACACTAGACAATCGTCCGTACGATCTCGATACCCTGCCAGAAGAAGTGGATGACATGCGCTTCGCGATCTTGGACAACTCGGATCCCGGCAACCCAGACTATCACTACATTCCCCTGATCTTCCTGGAGAGCTTCACCAGCCCGGCCCTGGTCCTGCGCATAGGTGAGGACGAGATCAAGATGCCCGTGGACTGGCAGGTACTTATTGGGGAACCAGACCTAGGCGATCTAGAGATGCTGCCCTTGACATCGATCAATGATCGCGGCTTCAAGGTCTTCCAGTTCAATCCTCTCACCAGTTTCCGGCCCAGCTTCCTTGACATAGAGATCGTGGACGTGTATCATGAACTGACCTGGTATGCGCCCAAGCTCAAGAACGGACAGATGTTGGCCGTGCCCATCAACGATTGGGAGCAGCCGGACTGCGTATATTTCGTTAAGGACATATCACGCAACTGCGAAGTGGTAGACTACAACCGGGCCTGGTAGTGGAAAAACTTACCATCGCCAACGAGATGGCCCAGTTCGATCGCAAGAACCGGCAGTTCTACAGCGAGCTCACGGAAGAGGAACGCAAGAAATTTTCCAACTATCTCATGATACGCTGGGGATCCAGCGTGCAAGGCAGCCGTGATCTCCAGGAGTTCTATGTGATAGCCACCAACGAGCGGCTGAACAAACACTTCTTCGCCGTAAATCGGCATCCGCAACTGCAATGGTTGATGGCCACTTCGGTTTCGCCAGGCATGGGCACGCACAGGCATCAGTGGATAGCCCCCAAGAAGAAGGATGCGGGATCGAACGAAGTGAAGAAACAGCTGATGGAACTGTATCCCAACATGAAGATGGCTGACATAGAAACCATGGCAGCCCTTACAACCAAGCAAGAACTCCGGCAACATCTCCGTGAGCACGGCCAATCCGACTGAGCAACATGTTTGCCAATACTGCCAAAAGGGTTTCCGTCGAGAGACCAGCCTGGCCGTGCACTTGTGCGAGCCCAAGCGCCGCTATCACGAGCGTGATGAAGTGGGTGTGCAGCTAGGCCTCCAATCCTATCTCCGGTTCTATGAAACCACGCAGGGATCCGCGCGACTGAAAACATTTGATGACTTCGTGACCAGTCCCTACTATCGAGCATTCGTGCGATTTGGTCGATACTGTGTGAGCATACGCGCGATCAACATCCCTAGATTTATCGATTGGCTACTAAAAAACAACAAGAAAATCGATCACTGGTGCCGAGACACTGTGTATGGGGAGTATCTCACCGCCTACATCCGGCAGGAGTCGGCCACGGACGCACTGGCCCGCGCCCTGGAACAGGCCATTGGCTGGTCGGAAGAGACTGGCAATCCCGACCGAGACTACTTGAGATACGGCAACTCAAACATAGTGTGCTATGCCATCACCACCGGTCGGATGTCGCCCTGGGTGCTCTACAACTGCGCGTCGGGCACTGAATTCCTGGCCAGCCTCAACGCTGAACAGATAGCCATGGTCTGGCCCATGATCGATGCCGACTACTGGCAGCGGCGTTTCCAGGACTACAGGGCCGATGCCGAATACATGCGCGAGATGCTGGTCAAGGCGGGTTGGTGATGCTGAGATATTTGATAGTAGGCAGCAATCAGACATCCACCGCGGATTTCAGCCAAACCCTTGGCTTAGCACCTAGTGAATTGGTACTGTCTGCCGAGGACGATTTTCAAATTGGACATACATCAGTGCAGGACATTCCCGATCTCAAACAACTTAGACAGGTGATCGATCGGGCTGATCATGTCTATTGGGCCGCATGTGATCCTGGTGAGTTTGATTGCGTGGAATCTTACCACAGCTTTCTTGATTGGTTAAAAGATTGTGATCGACAGACTCACAAGGTACGCAATCTCAAAGAGCTAAGGCATGACCAGTATCGCTGGGGTCAATCAATCAAACCCAGAGTAGATGACATGATTTTCTTTGGTTGCTCTTACACCGCCGGAGTGGGTTTGGATGATGTCCAGCAGGGTTATGCATACCAAATGGCAAGACATTTCGACAAATCATTGCTAAACTTAGCAGTGTCCGGGGGTAGCAATGGTTTGATTTTTGATAGATTTGTCAGGACAGATTTCGTCCAGGGACAAGCAGTCGTGATACAATTAACGATGCCAGCTCGATTGCATTATTGTTTTCCCGACAAAACATTGAGACCTTTGATTTTAGCCGATGCCAAATCACTCGATCCAGGCCTACACAGATCGTTGTTAGAAACTTACAACTCATCTTTTCTGTTTTATGAGCTGCTGTCTAAAATCCGTGCTATGGTACAAATTGCCCGAGCTCGTGATCTTAAAATGATCTTTTGGTTGGCCGACTACAAAAATGACACATCGATTTCCTGGCTGGACCAGACGTATTTTTACGACATGGATGAGTTCGTACCCCGCAGCTGGATCCAGAACTATATGGTGGATTTTGGCAATGACAATCTGCATCCTGGTATAGAATCTAATCGAACACTGGCTTCTGCCCTTTGTCGATACATTGAGACTGTGTATCAATGAGAGCAGATATCGACATCGATTTTGCCGATCGGCAGCGTGTGCTGGAGTTGATCGAGCATGTGCCTGCGCGACAGATCACGGACGGCCAGGCTCGCCGCCATAACTCGGGTGTGTATGCCACGGCCATACCCCGGGATCCTGTGCTGGACTGTGCGGCCATAGACTACGAGACCGCGGAAGCTCGGGGCTACTTCAAACTGGACTTCCTGAACATGACCGTGTATCAGCTGGTGAGAGATCCCGCGCACTATGAAAGGATCCTGGTCCAGCCTGTGCCGTGGTCTAGATTATGGCAAGAACCCGAGTGGGCCCAGCAACTGGTGCACGTGGGCAACTACACAGACTTGCTGGCGGTCATGCGGCCCGACTCCATCCCCAGGATGGCCGCGTTCATCTCGATCATACGCCCTGGAAAAGCGCACCTGCAACGGCAGCCTTGGGACAGGGTGTTTGAGTCAGTATGGGATGGTGATGCCAGCCGGGGCTATACGTTCAAGCAAGCGCATGCCATCAGCTATGCCATGCTGGTGGCCCTGCACATGCGCTTAATCCACTCGGCGGACCAGGGTGATTGATTTGCGTTTGCTTTTCTTGCGGGCCATGGCCGCCAGGCTGGTCGTGGGTCCGTGCACGATCTGCAGCTCTTTGTTGTTGAACGTGCGCAGATAGGGACGGAATACCTCCCATTCCCGTCGAAGGAATATGTTGATGGGCACGAGATGATTGCTCTCCCACCACCACACATTTGCGAGATCTAGATACAGCCGCTTGAGAGTGGAGTCCTGCAGGGCTCCAAAATCATATATGGTAGTGATGGTGTCATCGGTGTTTTGCACGATGCCGATGTATTCGTTCCCGGCATGGATTACGAGTGATATGAAGGGGTATTGTTGGCTTAGAGTTTTGAACAAATTTGTGCCCATAAATATTGCAGGAGATTCCTATGTATAGCACCCCCGCCTATTTATATCAGCAGATCCAGCAGGTTTTATTGGTAGACGTGTCGGGCGCATATTTTAACGCGAGGTGGAACCCTGTGTATGCCAAGAGCCTAAAACTAAACCTGGGGGTGGACAATGTGATCCTGTTCCAGTTCCTCAACCAAGATCAGAAGCCCGTGAACATCACCGGGGCCACGTTCACCTTCCGTATCATCAGCCAGGACGGTGAGAACCTGCTGTATGCAAAAGAACTGGTGAGCCTGAGCAATCCGCTCGGCCGGGCCAAGGTCACTATCCCGGCCGCAGACACACTGGCTTTCCAAGCCCAGCCTGCCAGCTACAGCCTGGAGATATCTTCAGGCGTGCTGGACCAAGCCGTGCTCACGGACGACTATTGTGGCGCACGCGGCGACATAGACATTGTGGACTCGGTGTTCCCCCGTTTCGTGGCCAGTGAAATACTCACGGTGCCCAGCCAGGCCCCTGATAGCAACATCTACTACACCAGCACCATAGCCACCCAAGGCACCCGCTTGACCACGTTCCAGGTGGACACCTTGGATTTCACGGGCATACTCCAGGTGCAGGGCAGCCCAAATGCGGACGCCAACACAGTGGACTGGTATGACATTGAGTTCGAAGATCTTGAAACCCGAACCACGGTAGACGAGATCATTTACAACGACAGCACCCGGAGGACCGCCATCAACGTGGAGGGTTACCATCCCTATCTCCGCCTTAGCCTGCAGGTTTCGGACGGTGCGGTTGACTCTATAACCTATCGATAAACCGCCAGGTTTGATCTTTCCAGATTTTAGTGTATACTAATGGGATGATCTCTATCCAGGACTATCTGCCGGGCAAACGCAAGAGCACCGCATCGGGCTGGATATCATTCAACGCGCCCTGTTGTGTGCACAACGGCGAATCAGCAGATCGACGCCAGCGTGGCGGCATCAAGTCCACAGATCAGGGCTGGAGCTTCCACTGCTTCAACTGCGGCTTCACTGCCAGCTTCATCTTGGGGCGCACGCTTTCGTTCAAAGCACGCCGGCTGTTGCAATGGCTTAATGTTCCACAGGAAGAGATTGAGAGGATCAATCTCGAGAGCTTGCGACATCGCAGCATACAAGGCATCCTGGATGACCGCCAGCGCACGGCGCAGGCAGTGCAGGGCATAGAGTTCGAGGATCGAGACCTGCCAGAAGAGTTTGCCTTAATCGATGACAGTTTCACCGACCACTGGCAGTATCTGCGCGATCGGTGCGTGCCAGAGGACTATCCTGCGGGCATGATACACAGCAAGACCGATGACAAGTTCACGCGCAGGCAGGGCGTGATCATACCCTTCACCTATGATGGCCGTATCGTTGGCCACACCCGTAGATTCTTTGACGATCATAATCCGCGCTACATCCACGACATGCAGCCGGGTTTCGTGTTTGGCACTGATCTACAGAGACCCGACTGGCAGCACGCGATCGTGGTCGAAGGTGTGTTTGATGCGCTCTCGATAGGAGGTCTGGCCGTGCTGCATGCCGACGTCAATGATGCGCAGGCACGCTTGATCCGCAGCCTTGGAAGAGAAGTCACCGTAGTGCCAGATCAGGATGAGGCCGGCATGCGGTTAGTAGATCGAGCGATAGAACTGGGATGGGCCGTGAGCATGCCCGACTGGCCCGATGGAGTAAAAGATGCGAACGATGCGGTAAAGCAGTGGGGAAGACTGGTGACCTTGATACATATATTCCAGGCACGAGAGACCAGCAGGATCAAGATCGAACTAAGGAAGAAGCAACTTGCTAAAAGACTACGGCATTGACGTGCAACGACTGTTCCTGGAGATGATGCTCCAGGACGCGCAGAGCTATATCCGCGTGCAGAACATCTACAATCCCGAGAACTTTGATCGCAGCCTGCGACCAGCGGCTGAGTTCATCAAAGATCACTGCGATCGGCACAAGACCATGCCCGAAAGGACGCAGGTATCAGCTACCACTGGGTTGAAACTAGAGCACATACCCGATCTCACGGAAGGACACTTTGATTGGTTCTTGGAAGAGTTCGAAGGATTTACCAGGCGGCAGGAACTGGAGCGTGCGATCCTTAAAAGCGCAGACTTGCTAGAGAAAGGCAACTTCGATCCCGTGGAGAAATTGATCAAGGATGCTGTGCAGATAAGCCTGACCAAGGACATGGGCACGGATTACTTCGATGATCCGCGTGCGCGATTGTTGGCCCTCAAGAACAACAACGGACAGAATTCCACGGGTTGGCCGGCCTTGGACAAGTTATTGTATGGTGGATTCAACAGGGGAGAACTGCAGATCTTCGCTGGCGGGTCTGGCTCGGGCAAGAGCCTGTTCATGCAGAACCTGGCCGTGAACTGGGTGGAGGCTGGACTCAGTGGAGTTTATATCACGCTGGAGCTTTCAGAAGGCCTGTGCGCCATGCGGATAGATGGCATGCTGACCAACACAGCGCAGAAAGAGATCTTCCGGGACCTGGATACGGTAGAGATGAAGATCAAGATGATGGGCAAGAAATCGGGCAAGATGCGCATCAAGTACATGCCCGCGCAAAGCACAGTGAACGACATCCGGGCCTATCTCAAGGAACTGCAGATCCAGACCGGACTGAAGGCCGACTTCTTGTGCGTGGACTACTTGGACTTGCTCATGCCAGTGTCGGCCAAGGTCAGCCCCAATGATTTGTTCGTGAAAGACAAGTATGTTTCTGAAGAGCTACGCAACTTGGCCAAGGAACTGAACATCCTGTTCGTGACAGCGAGTCAGTTGAATCGCGCGGCGGTGGAAGAGATCGAGTTCGACCATAGCCATATCTCGGGCGGTATTTCAAAGATCAACACAGCAGACAATGTGTTTGGTATTTTTACGTCGCGTGCCATGCGCGAGCGCGGTCGCTATCAGCTGCAGTTGATGAAGACCAGATCTTCATCCGGGGTAGGACAAAAAGTAGAACTAGAGTTTGATATCGAGAGTTTAAGGATACGTGATCTCGCACAAGACGAAGGCTATCAAGAGTTCAAGAAACGAGCACCATCTATCTATGAATCGATCAAAGCCAAAAGCACGCTGACAGACGACGAGCCCAATGCCACTGTGGCCGATGAACCGGGCCGGATCACTGCTGATGTGCAGTCAAACAAGCTGAAACAACTGTTGGGACAGATCAAGCAGTCTTGAGATACTGATCGATCGGCATGCTCTTGAGCATGGCACGATTGCACTGCAAGAACTGGCTGCCATCGCGACTAAGTCGTTCGCCTTGCCCCAAGATCACGGATTCCAAGCTGTATTTTACTGGACGATCTACTATGAGATCCACGTATTCTCCCTCGCCCACTCCTAGAGTGATGAAGTGTATGTACTTCTGTCGATCTCTGCGGAACACTCGGCTGTTGGCCACAATTCCCGCGAACTGGTATTTGTCTAGATAGAGATTCCTCACGCCCATGCCAGGCAAGAACCCGGGGCTGTTCCAGCAACCATGCTCAAGGAACGATTCCACGGGATCTTCCGTGATCCAATTGCCAAATCCCAGTTCACGTAGATCCCAGCCCGCACGTTTGGCTTCGTTGCGATAGACCCAGCGTGCATATGAACCTTGGCAGTGCTTGAGAGCCGCCCGCCAGAACTCTCGGGGATTGTGCGCCTTCTGCCAGGCCAGGGCCCAGATCAAGCGGCCAAGGTTCACCGCATGGGCCCGGCACAGGCCAAAGCCCGCTAGGCTCTGCATCTCCTGATAGATTTCATACTTGTGGGGATGATCGCCCAGCCTGGCCATGAACTCCATGACCTTCTCTTCGTTGCGTTTGGCGAACGCACGGCGATACATGTCGGCTTCATAGGCGTTGACACTTATGAGCCGCATGATCTTTTCTATGGCATCATCCTCGCACACTATGGCCGATTCTTGCACGGTCTTCTTGGTCCAGTCATGGAAGAATGACGCTTTCTTGCGCCCTTCCACGGCCACTGGTCTGACCAGCGCAGTGGCGAACACGCAGTCATCCACTGATGTGGGTCGGATTGCCCGGAACAGGCGCCGCATGGCCGGACTCTCGCCTTGCGTGACTCCTAGGACATCTCCACGCTGTAGCAAGTCCGCGGTGAGCTCATCAGTGCGTGGATACTCGTGTATCATGCGAGTAGGATCAATCTCCATCAGCTGGCTAAGTCCACGGTTGGCCAGGATATCGACCTTGAGGTGCTCGAGATCCTCCACTTCGTTCTTGTCCAGGAGTATGAGATTGTCCGCACGGAACAGGCTCTGGGGCAACTTCCTGTCAAACACTATCACGCCGCCGCAGTGTTTTGACAGGCAGCGTTTTTTACCGATCAGTTTGCGTTCGATCCTGAGGGCTTCTTCTGGATCCACGCCCAATTTCCCATAATCGATATCGCGTGGAAGGCGTCCTCGAGCACCCAGGCGTTTGGCAGCTTCGCGGCGGGCCGATCGTTCTTTGTACATCACGTAGTTGGATATGCGCGCGGTCCTGCCCGGCCATGCATCAAATATACGCTGCATGGCCAGTGCCTGCTGATGATGTGGTACATCTATGTCTACGTCCGGGAGATCGTCCCGGAAAGGATTGAGGAAGCGAGCCAGGGGTATGCGCCACTCTATGGGATCCACGTCCGTGATCGCCATGAGATAGCAGACCAAGCTGGAGCCGGCTGATCCTCGGGTCATGTGTGGTATGTCCTGATTGAGATCTAGCACCCTGCGTATTTTTAGGAAATAATCCGTGAATCGCTGATCAATGATTATGGCGAATTCTTCCGCCAGTCGATCTTGATATTCTGGTCCCGGGGAACAGGGCCTGCGGAATTCTGCCAATAACTGTTCTATCTGTTGTAATTCTGTCGCCATAATGTGTGCCTTTAAATATGCCTAGGGAGATATTTACGAGTTTTGGTCAGCTCCTGCCAATAAATAATCGCAAGGTCATAACGATAATGCAAAAACGCAC
>Ga0172376_10001602_pt1 | contig 28791 bp, 27 predicted proteins | sample Lak35m_FD_121114 | JGI IMG/M metagenome (GOLD analysis project Ga0172376, IMG submission 121114) | Freshwater microbial communities from Kabuno Bay, South-Kivu, Congo - kab_092012_35m | ecosystem: Environmental > Aquatic > Freshwater > Lake | place: Democratic Republic of the Congo: South-Kivu...
ATATATCCAAGAGAATAACAGTGATTACCTCGGACAAGAGAATGCAAATAATACCGGTGGGTTAGCTATTCCAGCAGGTCAACCTATTCTTAGTGGTAATGGTTATCTAAAAACAGGTGATAAGGTTTTTAGATGGCATGTACCTGAATATTTTTACATGAAACCCAATGATAAGTTATATTGGGTAATGGGAGCTTCGGGTGCTACCATCGCTACAGTTCTATACAGTGACAATACAACTTATTTTAGAGGGACTGATTTTGATTTGGTATGTATTGCTGAATCAAACTAACCTATGGCTCAAACTTTTACCATAACAAATAATGAACCCAGTACCATTGCCGTTACTAAGTTTATATTTGATACACCTAACACAATAGATCATAGTTTTAACCTTGCAAATTTCGGAGGGTCCAGTGCGTTCACTGGCACTGAGTTTACCTGTGATGTAGATATTGGTTCTGGCTTAGGTAAGAGTTTCACTGTAGATTATTCTAACCTTGTGAGCACACCTGGAATATATCCTGCTACCATAAGTATATACATAGATAACGGCGATGTTTTGGTATTGACAAGTTCTATCACAGTAGATGCACCTACAGCATTACCTGCAGGAACTTACCTAAATCCTATAACAGATGCAACACCAGTTTTCGCTGAGTTCTATAACACAGTGAAGAATCAAATAGAAGGTATATTGACAGATGGGTATGGGTTCAGTGGATTAACCAGTGTAGATCGTGTCACAGGGCAGACCATAGGATCTACCGAGTGGCAAAGTCTTGTTGACGATTTTCAAAAGATCCATGTTCATCAAACAGGTACAATCTTTGACAGTTCAATATTTGATTCGGATGTTCCCACAGTTAATGCAGTGAATGAGTTTACAGAAGCCATAAACTCTGCGTGGGTCACCAGTAGCACAGTGGCTAGCAGTCAACTAGGCACCAGTTCACCTTTGGTTAGTTCAAGAACTACTACATGGGGATCTACCATAAGTCATAGCCTAGAACTTACATGGACAACCGCCCAGTCTATGCGAAACTTTTTTAATTTAGGGTCAACTGTATCCAGTAGCCTAAGTTACACCGGGTCAGATGCTACATGGCAATCTATTGTCATAACAGCCTTGACTAGGCTATCGGGGAACAGATATGGATGGGCTGAATACACCAATGAAGCTACCACGCTATATGCACTAGGCGCTGGGTCAACATTTACTTGGTCACCTAATTCGGCAAGCAGACTATCTGGTTCTTATTTAAGCAATGGTATTCTTTTAGAAGTTACAAGATCTTCCACAAAGTTAACCTATACCCTTAGTTTTGAAGTTATAGGGACACCGACGATTAATCTATATCCTTCACATAGTTTGACCTATGCCTATAGTAGAGGCGATGTTGCTGTCAGTGGGGTCACAGGTGTAGCAGCGCCATTACCTAGTTTGGTCAATATTACTGATTTGCAAACAGGAGGTAGCACAACAAGCCCACCCCCTATCCAGACTCGCATATTATCTGCGACTATTAGTTCGAATAGTTTCTCATTTTTACAATCTGCTACAAGCTCACCTAGCACTGTGTCAGTTACAAATAATGGTAATACCACAGCCACTATTTCTGCTATAACCTACAGCGCCAATTCAGTGACAGCTATACCTGATTATACAGGGTCATGGGGTGGGTCAGCGGCAACTACTATAGACTCTGGGGTCACCAAGACATTCACCCTAACCTATACTAGCACAGCTCAGGGTAGCTATACTAATAACTTTACCATAACCAGTAATAATGACAGTGGGCCTATTACCATAATTACCAATCAAACTGTGGGCGCCCCTTCATACTATTTCACAGTGAGCCCTTCATCTATATCAGTTACATTGACCAGTACACAGTATGCCTCTGCATTATTAACTATCAATGAATTTAACGGTGACTATTATACTGGGCCTTTAAGCTATGACACTGGGTTTCCTACTAAGACTGGCACCAATGCCAGTAGTTTTATCTTAGATTCTAGCTATCAAGCGGGACCATTGATTGCCTTTGATCCTGCGGGTAAAGCTAACGGAACTTATACCTGCTCTGTAAATATCAGTATCAATAGTTATTTTACCACGGTCCCTATCACTGTCACTCTAGCCATACCTGCTGCCGTTACAACCAATCTCGGAAGTTGGATCAGTGGTGTGCAGACTACAAATGCTGTAATTGGTTTTAGTTATGATATCATACAGGATAAAAGATATTTGACCATAGGATTTGGCACTGGAGCAGATGGTAGTTCTCAGATAACGAATGGCACAGCAATAACAGGCAATTTTGCTCAGGTATCAAACCTAACCACAAACAGTGATAGTCTATATTCTGTTGGGCCAGTGGTATATCCCTGTGAAACTGATAGTGGATCTGGAACCTTCTTTATAGATCAGGGTGTATGGATAAGAAGCAGCAGTTTATATTCTGGACTCAACCAAAGTTCGCCCCGTAACACAGAAGTGAGAAGAAGTTACAGTGTGTTAATACCTACCACAGGAGATTATACTTGGACTGTTTCTGGAGATTACTACTATAGTTTATTGATTGATGATGTAGAAATTTTTTCCGGAGCAGGAAATTATTCAGGAACCGATACAGGAGTAGTATATCTAGAATCCGGAACCAGAACTGTGTCTTGGATTAATTCAGGTGACAAGTATGGGCCTACTGGCATAGCCATGCAGATCAAGCGCACCAGTGATAATCTTAGTATCTGGACTACAAGAGATGGTTATAGACCCTCGGTACCTTATCTAAATTGGGCCGATGTTCATAGAATACCTATCGCAGCAGATGGGGTAGCAAGGACTTATTTGAGTAAAGATTATCTTTTAAAGAGTTGGCAATTAGAAGGTCAGCCATATGAACACTATTTTCAAAATAATTGGATGATTCAAGTAGACGATAACGGGCAAGGCGAACTTACTATAACATTTAACAGCAATCCTACCGTAAGCAATGATACTATATATTATGCTCACGAACTGTTATATTATTATAGCGAACGAAATGTTAGAAAGAGTAATATAGGCAATTCAGAAGGTGACGGAAGTCAAACTATGTGGTTCAGGGGATTCACCAAAGATGGAGTTGTAAGGACTACACTACAGGCTATTCCAATTCAACCACCCCCCGGTGGTGGCGGTGGTTATTACGATCGTGATGATCTGTTTATATTTCAACAATAAAGATAATCTTGACATAGTTGAAATATCTTGTATAATTATTATACTATGATAGAATGCTATCTACTCGATCCAAAAATAGTTAGAGAAATAGAATGGACAGGCGATGCAGAGTCATACGATCGAACACTACGAAAACTAGGACCTAATGGTGAACCTTTCCTTGTTCAGAATCCTTGGGTATCGGATAGTCGTCCATTTTATTTTATTGATGATATTCCTAACACAAAGTCTTGTGTAGTGTGGACATATAAAGGCGAATGGCAGGCCAAATATTTTCCTGCAGGTTGGCGACCTAGAGATGGCTATACAAGCATAGAAATAGCAATTCCTAAATTTATATGGAGGAAGAATCCAGACCTAGATCGTGCCATGACCTTTGACGAAGATGTTTTTGGAAGTTTTAAACCAGATAGTTGGCAAGCACAGCATGAATTAATATGGTATATGGATCCTAGGTTTAATCCATTGGATGACAAGGTCTGGGCAATTAGTTGTAAACCAATGGGTAAACCCATACTGGGTATAATTGACATGGGTTTTGTAACACCCCAGGTAGACATAGAATATAATCCAGATCTTCCTGAATTTGATTTGGATATAGACAGTCTCATGCCCCCCTATTGGGAACTTTGTAACGCAAATGCCTATAGATTAGATCCTAAATATGAAACAGACTCAGAACTTTATGTGCTAGTAATTAAACCTAGATACCGTAATCCTAAATCCTGGTCTTATATAGGCCTAATAACTCCGGAATTAAAATTTACCCTTAATAAGACTTTCCCTCAGTTAGATATAGAAATAGAAGATAATTTTGTTTGGCATGATTTATTTTATGAGCATATATGGTATATCGATTCTAATTTTTTATATCCTGGACAGGAAGATGTTTGGTTAGTTAAGGCTAAGGCCATAGGTAAAGTAAAAGGAACAAAGCATCACGGTAAAATCTCTCCTAAATGCCATATAGAATATAATCCAGACATAGCAAAACTAAGTTACGACCTTGACCTCAATTTTAAAATAGATGATTTAGGTTATGAGCATGTTTGGTATTTGCACAGCGATCATCATCCTTATACTGCTCAGAAATTATGGGCTGTAAAAGTACTCTTTACAAAAGACACTAACGGTGTTAAACATCATGGTGATATTAGTCCTAGCTATATAGTAAGAGTTATAAAACAGTTAAAAGATATTGAATTTAATATTGATATAAAAACAATTTCATATTTTGATTTTGTCTATACTAATTGTTTTTACATGAAAAACCCAAATAATGATGTATTAGCAGTAGAAGTTGATTTTGTAAAAAAACCCGTGGGAACAAAGCATAGAGGATTTATTAAACCTGTATACAAAATTGAATATAATCCAGAAGTGAAAAATATTAGGGTTAGAGCAGACCACGAGATAACCTTTGATGATAGGAATTACCTGCATGTATGGTACCTTATCAATGAAGATAATGAACTGATTTGGTTAGCTAAATCATCTATCTGTAAAAATCCCAAAGGTGAGAAAACAATTGCCTATGTAGAAACTGAAATGCCAGAAAAATTGGATGTATTTTTTATAAGTTACGGTGAACCTAATGCAGAAGAAAATTGGCTTCGGGTAATAGACAAAGCACCTTACGCTAAACGAATAGATGGAGTGCAGGGTATTTTCAATGCGCATAAAGCCGCCGCTGATGCTGCCGAAACAGATATGTTTTATGTAGTAGACGGTGATGCGTGGCTTTTAGACGAATGGAAGTTTGACTATCAACCTGGAATTTTTGATAGGGATTGCACTTTTATCTGGCATAGTCATAACCCCATCACTGGGTTAGAGTATGGACATGGTGGTGTAAAGTTATTTCCTGTTTCTGTGTTTAAAAAAGAAAAGTCTAATTTTTTATTAGATATCAGCACGGGAGTAAATAGTAAACTTAAGGTAATTGACAAAGCTAGTAATGTAACCAGCTTCAATGTAAATGAATTTGCTACATGGAGAACTGCTTTTAGGGAAGTTGTTAAACTATGTAGACTGTGCGAAAATGAGGCAGATATCGATTCAAAAGAACGACTTAGAGTCTGGTCTGAAATCGCATTAGATGTTCCGTTTGCTCAATTTTCTCTTCAGGCTGCAAAACACGCAAGGGTATTCTACGAGAAGCATAAAGACAACAATCTACGATTGTTGATGGTTAATGATATCGATTGGCTTAAGTCTCGCTTTAGGGAAATTTATCCAGAGCTAGGGAGGAAAATGTCCGAAGACAACTACAACAGAATACAAAAAGTAATTCCTATAATTAATGGTGTGAGCAAGTCTTTTTGTTTAGCCAAATGGTTTCATTCTACCATATATCTACAGACAGGTGAAACTCACAGTTGTTACCATCCTGCGCCACATTACATTAATTTAAATGAAATTGGAGATAATCCTAGCGCTCTGCATAATACAAATAGTAAGAAAGCTGAACGAAAGGAAATGTTAGAAGGGGTCCAAACTGCGGGTTGTCAATATTGTTGGAATATTGAAAATCTAGGGGTAGATCATGTTAGTGATAGACATATTAAATCAGGTAATATATATACTCCAGAAAGATTTGAAAGAGCAAGTACAGGTCAGTGGGATCAAAATGTTAATCCAGAGTATGTTGAAATAAGTTTCGGCAATGAATGTAATTTCAAATGCGGATACTGTCATCCCAAGGCCAGTAGTAGGTTTTATAATGAAATAAAAGAACATGGTCCTGTTACTACAGTGAAGAATCATAGATGTGACATAGACTGGATGAAGATTTATGAAAGGGAAGAAGACAATCCTTATGTAGATGCATGGTGGCAGTGGTGGCCTGAACTAAGAAAAGAATTATCAATTCTTAGAATAACAGGTGGCGAACCTTTAATGCACACAAGCACCTGGAAATTATTAGACAGTATTGACAAAGATCCTATGCCTTGGTTAGAACTTAATATTAATAGCAATCTTGGTGTAAAGGCTTCAATGGTGGACAAAATGATCACTAAGGTTAATAATATTCTAGATGGAGATAAAATAAAAACCTTTAAACTTTTTACCAGCATCGACACATGGGGACCTAGGGCAGAATATTTAAGAACTGGTTTAGATTTAAAATTATGGGAAAGAAACCTAGATGCTTATCTTCGTCAAACTGGTCAACCGGTTGGGTTTATGATTACATTTAATATTCTTTCTGTAACTACATTTAAACAGTTATTAGAAAAAATACTAGAATGGCGCACAACATATAATGATTTTAACAAAACTTTTAAACCTCAAATAATAAGATTCGATACTCCATATCTTAAAGAACCTCTCCAGTATGATATGAACATTCTTCCAAAAGAAGATTATCTTCCCTACATGTATGAAAGTTTAGATTTTATTAAAAATAATATGGATGATAACGATCTTACTAAGTTTAATAAGATCGAGTATGAAAAGTTTAGAAGAGTTGTAGATTATATGAAAAGTTCTAACTATTCAAATACACAGTTAATAGAAGGAAGAAAAGATTTTTATAATTGGTTCTCTGCGTTGGATCTGCGTAGGAATACAAACTTTTTAAAGATCTTTCCCGAAATGAAAAAATTTTATAATTATTGTAGAGCATTAGCATCATGATATTAAACGGTAATGTTGTAACCTATTTAGAAGAATATGGAATTAGAAAAGTAGGTAATTCTTCTCTGCCACCGTTACTGAATTTAGAAGGTCATAAAAAATATTGGTACATAGAATTTAAGCGTGGACTTAACCATTTACCCGAAGCTTTGCCTGATCCTATAAAAGAGTTAATTAGACAGAAAAAATTATATTTGATACTAGCTAATATATTTGAAGCGTTTCATTCAGTGGTTGAACATATCTATACTGTAGCTGTGGATCAATTAAATTTGCCAGAAGAAATGATTATTCTAGTAACTGAATCTGCAGACATCATGATAACAGTTAGACAAATATCTGCACAACGAAATAAAAAAGAAATTCAAGTATTATGGGCACGCATATTTGAATCGCAGCTTGGCTCTTATGCTAAAAATGCTATATATGAAACTAGTGATTTATATTATAAAAGATACGATAAGAAGTTTATAAATTTTAATAGAAGATGGAGATTACATCGTCCTTTATTTGTTTCATTACTAATTGCAAATAACTTGTTAGATGATGGGTATGTTAGTCTTGCCAAGAGCGACGATAACAATTCATGGAACACGATGTGGCCTCAGATTATGCATTATCATGCAAAGCCTTATAACCAATCATATCCTGAATTATTGGAAATATTATCTGCTAACCAAGAACGAATCTGTTCAACACCAGATTTATATTTAGATAACCCTGACCTAGTTACAAATAGAGCCGACCCAACTAAGGATACTGACTTATATTATAGCGATACATATTTTAGTGTAGTAAGTGAAACCAACTTTTATACATCTTTACCGGGGTTTGAATCTGGTAGGTTCTTTAGTGAAAAAACATTTAAACCTATTATATATAAGCATCCTTTTATATTATTGTCTCCGCCGCATAGTTTAGATAAACTTAGAGAGATTAAGTATAAAACCTTCAGTCCATATATTAATGAAGATTACGATATAGAGCCTAATGACTTTAAAAGAATGTTAATGATAGTAGAAGAAGTAAAAAGATTATGTCGGTTACAAGGTCCGGAGCTTGTAGATTTTTTAGAAGCAGTTAGGCCTATTTGTGAATACAATTTCGAGTTATTAAAAAGTAAAAATTTAAAAGTTGATTTTGTTCAAAGGTTAAATTATGTTTAATAGATTTTACTCATTCGGTTGCTCTTTTACACATCATATATGGGTAACGTGGGCTAATATTATTGCACTGGACCTTAAAATTCCTTTTGAAAATTGGGGTAAGAGTGGAGCAGGTAACCAAACTATTCAAAGCAAAGTAGTAGAATGTGATTTTGTAAATCGATTTACCAAAGATGATCTAATAATAATTGTATGGACATCGTGGCAACGAGAGGATAGGTTTTTAAACGGATATTGGAATTGCTTCGGGTCAATTTTTAATAATCCATTGTATGACACTGCTTATATAGAAAAATACTGGTCCGAAGAAAACGATTATATTAAAAATATTACAGCAATGCATACTACAAGATTGGCCTATAAAGAATTTATAAAATTTGAAGCAGCAGCTTACTTGCCCGGTCTTACAAATTCAGAAACAAATTTAGAACAAAATCAATCCTATTCTTTCGAACAAATTAGTAAAATTTATTACAGTAACTATCTGCGCCCAGAAATATTTCCTTTTGATTTTAAAAGAACATCATCACACAATGGAAATTGTAGAGACAATCATCCGGATATATTAGATCACCTTAGTTTTGTAAAAAAATCTATATATCCTAAACTAGGATTAACAATTAAAAAAGAGACTGAAGATTTTTGTCATGATTATTTTAATCAGGCTTCATCTGCTTTGCGTTTTGAGGATAATTACCCTACACTTACAGATAAAATCTTAAGGATTAACGAAAGATTTGGTATAAACTTAAAGGACAGTTATGGAATTGGATAAATTTAAAAGATTTATTGTTGTTGGTTGTAGTTTTACAAATTACTATTGGCCAACATGGGCAGATATCCTAAAGAAACAGATGCCCGATGCTGAATATTTTAATTTCGGTAGATGTGGAGCAGGAAACCTTTTCATTTCAAGTAGGTTGATTGAGGCTGCAACGAAACTAACATTTAACAAAGACGACCTTGTCATGGTTATGTGGACCACTATCTGCAGGGAAGATAGATATTTTCACGGAAACTGGTGTTTACCCGGAAACATTTATACACAGAATACATATAGTAAGGAGTTTGTGTCGAAGTTTGCAGACCCTGAAGGTTATTTGTTAAGAGACCTATCGCTCATTAAGTTATCTGTCGAAGCGATGAAGTCCTATGACTCTACTACAGTTTTTTTAAATTGCCAACCGTTTGATGTTCAACAGGACAGAGACCATAATAAACAATTAAAGGATGGTGTGAAAGATATATTAAACACTTATAAATCTTTAAAAGATGATATTCAAACCAGTATGTATGAATTAGAAATGAACATGCAATGGGAAAATGGGCATGTTTATTATGATCCAAATCATGGCAAATTTCCTGATTATCATCCTAGCCCAATACGATATTTTAATTACCTAAATAAATTAAACTTATTTGATTTAAATAGTAGTACACACAATTATGCGATGAAGGCCACCGACGACTTACTAAAAACCAAAACTAAACAAGATATTGAAAATCTTTTTAATAACGAACCTAATATCAATCATTCATCGGTGAGAACATTATGCTTTTAATAAATGACGAACGCAGCGACAAACAAAAATTACTGGACATTCTTGCAGATTCTTCAATTCAACCCAGTGCTATGGTGTGCCTTCACTATCAAGAGTGGCAGTATCCATTGATGGGCAATTTTAAGGAGATTGTAGATTATGTCAATGAAAGAGACATTCCTCTTTATATCATCAATGGTAGTTCTCCAGATTCAAAATTGTTATATGATTCTACCGAAATACAATTTAAAAAGATTCAACCAATTCAAAGTTTTCCAACCTATTTCTTAAATCATTGGACACGAAATTACCTAGAAGCATATAAAAACTTTCCTACCATTCCGGATCATATTAATATAGAACATTTATTAGTATCTCTTAACAGTAGGCCACACCCGCATAGGTGCTTGTTAATTGATCTAATGGCAAAATATGATTTAATTAAGGATAATGCAATTTCGTGGCATTCGATTTTGGGTAATAATTGTGATTTAAATCATAGCTATCACGAATTTAAATATTGGACACCGGAAATTTTAAAACTTGATACAGTTGAAAATTATTTAAATACAGGATTTGGACTTTCTATACCAGAACAATATCCGAATTCATTCGTGCAAGTAGTCTCAGAGGCTACAGATTGGGTTAAATTTATTACAGAAAAAACGACATTACCTTTATTCTATGGTAAAATTTTTATAGTAGGAACTACCCCTGGGTACCATGCCTATCTTAAAGAATTAGGATTTGAACTATTTGAAGAAATATTTGATTATGAATTTGATACAATAGAAGATAGAGAGCAACGATTTGATAAGCTAGTGAAAAATGTCAGTAAATTAAAATCACTAACAACACAAGAACTAGAATCCTTATATGCAAGTGTTTTACCGAAATTAAAACATAATCAAGAAAATCTTAAGAAGTTGGTTAATAGTTTAGATCATTGGCCGGAACTTCTAATCGATCTATGCGAACAACAGCATCCGGACATTGTGAAAAGAGAAGTATATCAATGGTACAAGGAAATACTTAGTGCTGCTTAAATTATCAGTTAGGGAACCCGACTCATTCACGTTATTAAACGATAACAGCATTAATCCTACAGCAGTTTTGTTATTAAATTATCATGAATGGCAGTATACTGGATTAACTACGCCACAAGCATTTGAACAGATAGTTGATTATGTGAATGATAAAGAGATAACCTTATATATTGTAAATGGCAGTACAGCCGATTCACCGCCATTACACGATACATCGAACACTAGATATAGAAATATTAAAATAATTCCTTTTCCTACTATATATTCTGGTTCTTGGATACAGAGTTTTCGAAATAAACATCAATCGATAGATACAGATATTGAATCTTCTAATTTTAATCAAAGTTTTGAACACCTTTTTATTAGTTTGAATAACAAACCTCATCCATTTCGGTGTTTACAAATGGATATGTTAGCCAAATATGATTTAATAAAACAAGGAGCAGTATCTTGGAATAGTTGGAATGGATATGAAGGAAGAGACATTAATCTTAGCCTAAATTATGATTGGAAGTATTGGAAACCTGAAATTCTAGTGTTAGACAATTTAGATGAAGGCAGTCTTGGATGGACTACGCAGCTACCAAACCAATATGCACAATCTTTTATACAGTTAGTTCCAGAAACAACTGTTCATGCTGTAATGTTAACAGAGAAGGTTATGCCTGCTTTGATGTTTTGTAAATTATTTCTTGTGTCTTCTTCTGTAGGATATTATAATATGTTATCATCATATGGAATTGAACCATATGATGAATTATTTGACTATAGGTTTGATTCAGTAAAAGACAATACAGAAAGATTTGATTTAATTGCACAGAACATAGATCGTATTAGACATTTATCTATAAAGGAACGCAGTAATATATATAAAAACTTATTACCTAAGATAGTTAATAACAAAAGGAAATTTCTTAAGATAGCAACAAACATAAATCTTTGGCCAGAGTTTATTCTAACCCTATGTAAACAAGAAGATCCTTCCATTAAAAATGATTCTATTTTCCACCTATATAATTTATACAAGGATGGTCCTTTAATTATATGAAATTATTTCTAGCAGGTTGCAGCTTTAGTGATTATACCAAAGTTCATAAAAACTATGGAGAAATACTTGCTGGACTGTTAGGTATAGATTACGTTCATGAAGGAGCAGGTTGCGGCAGCAATTATAGAATTTGGAGAACAATTACTAATCATATATTAGATAAAAATTTAACTTCTGACGATTTGCTAATTGTACAATATACAAATGTTACTCGTAATGAATTTTATAGCCCATACCCAAATAAGTATTTCAAGTCCTCTTTTATTCAGGTTTCTGTTGCAGATAAATCACATAACAACGGGTCATTAATTAGATACAAGTTAGGATCTTGGGAATGGCAAAAGTATCCAGAAGAGAAAGAATTTTTTCAAATATATGAGAATACCTTTTTAAATGAAAATTTTGAATTAGAGAAATTTAAGGTTAATAACTATAACTTTCAATCAATGTTGCAGGTTAACAGTATCCCTACAATATTTTTAGATACTTTTAGAATTTGTCTGTTTGAAAATTATGTTTCTGACCATTTCGAAAAATTTCAATACCGAGATTTAGAACAATTAAATAGTTCAGAATATGATCTAGAACAAGGCGACACATCGCATATGAGTCAGCAAGGTCATCAAGAGTTAGCAGGAAAATTATTAACACATATTAAACATACTAAGATTATTAAAGGGATAAAATGAAAAAGGTTGCAATGATTGGCGTGGGGAAATTAGGGCAGGATTGTGCAGAAGTTATGGCTGAACACTATGAAGTAGTGGGATATGATGTAGAGCCTAAGAATCCTTCTAATTTTACTATGGCATCAAATATTGAAGAAGCAATTAAAGATAAAGATTTTATTTTCATAGCAGCACCAACTCCTCACGAAAGCCAATATGGTGGAGAAACACCTACCAGCCACTTACCTAATAAAGATTTTGACTATACAATAGTAAGTGATATTCTCAATGAAGTTAACAAGTATGCTACTAAAAGCCAGTTAGTTGTATTAATTAGCACTGTTCTTCCGGGTACTGTGAGAAGATTATTAAGGCCCTGTATTAGTAATGCTAGGTTCATTTATAATCCTTATCTTATAGCAATGGGCACTGTAAAATGGGACATGGTTAATCCTGAAATGGTTATTATAGGAACTGAGGATGGAGATGTAACAGGGGATGCTAAGGAGCTTATTAATTTTTATAAGTTATTCATGCAGAATGATCCGAGATATGAAGTAGGAACTTGGGATGAAGCCGAGTGTATAAAGATTTTTTATAATACTTTTATTAGTACTAAATTAAGTCTTGTAAACATGATTCAAGATGTTGCTGAAGTAAGCGGAAATATTAATGTTGATGTAGTCACCAACGCATTGGCTAAGAGTAATTATAGAATTACTGGACCTGCTTATATGAAAGCAGGAATGGGTGATGCAGGCGCATGTCATCCAAGGGATAATATTGCATTGAGATATTTGGCAGAAAATCTTAACTTAGGATATGATCTTTTCGATAGCATTATGACTGCTCGTGAAATACAGGCAGAAAGAATGGCATTGTCCTGCCTTCGCTATGGAGAAACTGTTTGTATTTTAGGCAAGGCTTATAAGCCAGGTGTTCCTTATACTAATGGAAGTTATAGTCTGTTAGTTGGACATTACATTGAAAAAAATAATGGCAAAGTTTTATACTATGATTTAAATACTGGCGATTTTGCATTTGACCTGGGTCAAGCAGATGTTTATCTTGTGGGTTATTGGGACGAATGGGTTGAAGGAATTTTTAAGAAAAATAATGTTCCAGTAGATAAGATTGTTATAGATCCTTGGAGGCGCTTAGATAGTACACTCTATGAAGGTAAAATCGTTCACTACGGTAATACCCGCCCGGATAAAAAAAAAGTAATCAGCAGAGTCTATTAAAAACTTATACAGCTAACCTTTGGCCTGAAGTTAAAAATAGGGATGATATCTATTACATAGATGCATCTCCTACCCTTGTTAATAAGAACATGTTTTTCTTAATTAACGAAATAGCAAATGCAGCAGCTCAAGGATTTACAAAATATTTCTTTTACAATGTTTCAGAACCAATGAGTGATTGGGAATTTCTACGTATTGAAGAAATATTATCTAGAGTGAATATTGATTTACAAAATGTCTATTATCTTACAGCAACAGAAAATTCCAGAGAAGTTTACGAAGATATTGTAGCAAGATATGATTTAAAAAAGAAAATAAAGATTGTTACGTTATCTGCCATGCAACGAGCATCTGTTTATTTTGCTAACCAAATTTTTATTCCTGGATATAAAATTGGGCCTAGACCGAAAAAGTTTCTATGTTTCAATAAGGTATTACGTTTACACAGGCTGATACTTATTGCTCATTTTATCAAGAACAATTTATTAGAAGGAAATTATGTTTCTACATATCCTACTCCACAATCATTTGTGCATATTGATAATGTTATTAACTGTTTACAAAAAATTGAACCCGAATTAGCAAAAGTCTTACGAGATAATAAAAAAATATTTCCTTTAGAAATAGACCCCTATAATGAACGTCGCAGTAACCCAATAGATTTTGAGCAGAGTGACGTTGAATACTTTGAAAATAGTTATTATAGTATTGTAACCGAAACACTGTATTTTACAAAAGATGTTTTCCTTGATCCTATTAATTTTGGAAGGCCGTATGGTAATTCACTTGCATTTACTGAAAAAACATTTAGACCTATTGCTATGAAACATCCTTTTATATTAGTAGGCCCGTGTTATCTGCTAAAAACACTTAAGAAAAAAGGTTTTAAAACATTTCATCCCTTTATCAATGAAAGTTATGATGAAGAAGAAGACGATTTTCGACGATTAAATAAAATTGTAGAAGAAGTAAAACGATTAAATTCATTCACAGAGCAGCAATGGCTAGAATGGCAACAGAACATAATAGAAATTGTAAACTACAATCATGATTTGTTCTTTTCAACAACAGATTTTCAAGTAACTAAAGATATTACCTTATAGAGGATTAAATTGGACTTTACACTACGACATTTAGCCAATAAATCATTAAAACCTAGAGAAAGACCTCCGGCTGAGTTAGCTGATTATCGTCATCTTAGTATGATGGAGGCAATCGCTCCTTATGCTAAAAAAACAATCCAAAGCAATTTAACTCCTGTATATGTAGATTATAAAACTAGAAACACCAAGTTAGTTTTAGTATTGTGCCCGGAATGGAGTCCGTATATGCCTCCTTTTAGTTTGGCTAGATTGAGTGGTGTAGCCAAAACTGCGGGATATGAAACACATATAATGGATCTAAATGTAAAGGCCTATATTCAGCACAAAACTGATTGGATTCCAAATCGTAAGTTACCGTTTAGGTTATGGGATCCTGCTGCAAGTTGGCATTGGTTAGGTGATACTTACGCAAAAGATATACATCCTGTATTAGAACCATTACTTAACAAAGCTATAGATGAAATATTGGAAAAGGATCCGCATGTAGTTGGTTTTAGTATGTACTATATTAGCGAAGAACCTACTAAATGGATGTGCCAAGAAATTAAGCGAAGAGCACCCCATATCAAAATTGCTATAGGTGGACCTAATGTACACAAAAGTTGGTTTAATATTCAGCCTTACTATGACTACGTGGTAGTTGGGGAAGGAGAAATTAATCTTTTAAAATTATTAGACGAAATAGAAAACGGTATAGAACATAACGAAACTCAAATTCTTAATCAAACAGAAGACGAGCGTGTTAATATAAATGGATTACCTATGCCCGATTACGAAAGTATTGATTTCAGTTTATACGAATTACCAAATGGGGTGAATACTGAAATCAGTAGAGGTTGTACTGCTAAGTGTACTTTCTGTGAAGAAACTCATTTTTGGAAATACCGTCAACGACAGGCGGTTGATTTAATTACTGAGATTGAATGGCTTTATTATAATAAAGGTACAGATGTTATCTGGTTTATTGATAGTTTAGTTAACGGTAATCTAAAAGAATTACGAGCATTTTGCAAGGCAGTAGCTGCTAAAGAACTGAAGATTAATTGGACCGGTTACGCACGATGTGATGGTCGTATGGATCTTGAATATTTTAAAGACCTCAAGGCCGGCGGTTGTATTATGTTTAACTATGGTATTGAATCTGGAAGTCAAAAAGTTTTAGATGATATGGACAAAGGCGTAACTATTGCCGAAATGGAACAAAATTTTCGAGATGGAAAGGAAGTAGGAATCTGGGCTGCAACAAATTGGATAGTAGGATTTCCTACTGAAGATTTACAAGACTTTGCAGATAGTATGACTTTTCTATGGCGAAACAGAAATATGAATATCAATAATGTTGGAGCAGGAGTGGGATTTGCTCAAGGCCCCGAAACAATAACAGGACAAAATCCTGATAAGTTTAATTTAAGCTACCATAAGTATCACGGGCATTGGATTACAAAGGATTTTTCTAAAGGTGGTCCGCATGTAATGACCAGAGTTAAGACTTTCCATATATTTTTAGACATGATGCAGGGCATGACTGAGGTCCCATTTACCTATCCTATTAGGACATCATTGGCGAGAGAACATTACAAGATTGAATTTGATGATCCGAGTATAACGAATGAAATAGAATACGAAAAGTTTGATTACAATATACTGAAACCGGAAATTAACCCATTTGCAGATGCATTAGTTAATGAGATGTGGCCGTTCTTTAGAATATTGTGGAGAACTAGAGGAGGCTATACAGCAGAAATTTTATTCAATCCTGATATAGATTTACGAGAATTTGGATCACAATTTGGTCCGGCATTTTATACCGCAACGTTTAAATTTAAAATAGATAAAGATGGTAACTGGGCAGCAGATTTTAAATATAGCTTTAATCAACATGTAGTAAACCCTGACGATATAAGTTATCCAAGAGGCAAATTAAGAAAGGGTCCTTTCTATGCCCAAGACTATAGTAAAATGAATAGTAATACTGCGAAACGAGCCCGTCGTTTGGCAAAGCCTAATTGGTCCTTAGAAACCGGAAGAAGTGACGAACAATTTTTAGAATTACTAAAAGAAGAAGATTTTTTAAATAAAACTAAAGATTTCACTTTTAAATATAAATTTAAACATAAGGGTAAATGGACAAACAATCAAGCAGTACCTGTTCCTAACCAATCGATTAATAAAGAAAGGATAGGCAAGAAGTCTGTTTTTACAATAAGTTTAAAAGACATTAAAAAGTTAAAAAATGGTTAGAGTATTAATTGGAGGTGATAGTTGGGCAGTAGGGGAATGGGGAGATTATGATAGAACAGAGCAACAATTTCCAAACAAACCTGCTGCCATTACACACTTAGGTTTAGATCAATACCTACTAGATGAAGGATTCGAAGTTTTCAATGTAGCCCATGGTGGAATTTCTAACAAGAATTCTATAAAATATTTAAGTCAACGGATATATGAACATTGGGATTATGTTTTTTGGATTCAAACAGATCCTTTGAGAAATCTTCGTGATTCTCTACAAATGCAAAGGCCTGAATATGATTCAAAATGGTTTGAAGATTATGAGGATTTAATTAGGATACAAGACCTATTATTAAAAACGGATTACAGTACACTAAATTCCTACGCTAAGAAAATATATTGTATAGGTGGATGCTCTAAACTGCGACTAAATGTGATGCAGCATTACCCTAATTTAGATCCTATTGTGCCTTCATTTCCTGAATTAATAACTCCTAACTTCGAATGTTGGGAAGTGTATTGCAATGATCATTGGAGGATAAGGATTGATGAACGCTGGGATCTAGAAACAATTACGCAGATTTTAGTTGAACATAATAAGTTTGATAAAATGCATTATACTAGTCCTTTTTTTACAAAAGGCTACGGACATCCGGACCGATACGGACATAAGGTTTTATTCGATTATCTTAAAACTAAGTTAGGATTTTAATTTAGTCTTAATTTTTTGATAAAGACTATCATATGGTTTTTTAAAGAATACCTGCCTATTATGTTCTAATATTTCTCTATCATTTATCTGTTGATCGACAAAATATTCCACAGGCTTTTGTCTTAATTGGTCAAATACAGATAAAAATGCATCAAATCTTTCGTCTATATCACTAATATCATCGTAACTATAATCAATCCAGTCAGGTAACTTAAATTTATATCTTGTTGTGATATCTGCTATTAATCCTTTATAACCAAACGGTAGTATAAAATGACCTTTAATTAGAGGATCGAAGGTCTTTTCGGTTACTACAGAATTCTTTGTATTATCGTGCTGTGTCAGTGTCTCTACATAGACACTAACAAAACTTGTTTGGTAGTAAGAATTAGCTACCGGTGCCCACCCACCGAATTTCTCGTACATATCTTGGAAATTTTTAAATATTCTTTCTTGAGGGTTTAATAAATTTAAATTATTAATATCCCAATTACTCCAATAACAATCTAAGTCATCTGCCTTTTCTTTAATAATTCGTGTTCTATATAGGTTTCTACCAAAATTGTCGTTCCTCTCAGGCAAATAGCGATTGCTTAGTAAAAATTTCTTAAAGTTATGATAAGGGTTCCTATTCCATATGTCTGTGTAATTAGAGAAGTTAGGAATGTCATCTAACTCAAACATTTTTTTACTAGATAACTGTGTGTTTAATCTATCTGTTAAATCAAACTTGTCGTATTCTACAAAGTATGCTTTCTGTCTATTAAATAGATAATCATAGGTTACTTGTTTTGTATTTGCTTGATTGATATCTACAAGAAAAATTTTATCTGTGTGATCTTTCCATGGTAAAAGATGATACTCGTTAAAGTATTTTGGGGTAGTATCTGCACAATGCGAATGTAACATCATAACTAACCATTTATCTTTATAGGCAGGTCCTAGATAATCTATTTGGGTCTCGACTGTTATTCCAGATTCTGGCCTTGCAACCATTATTGGAATAATGTCTGATTCTTCTATATTATGTGTTATTTGAAAATAATTCCCTAAAAAGAAATCGTTAATAGACACCTTGTTTTCGGTTTCAAAGTGAAAAGGTAGGTCGTGCAACTTATTGGTATATAAGATGCAGTTAAAATTTTCGGAAGGAATATATACTTTCATAACTTTGAAATTAAAGTTTTTCCAAAATTTCTTTTTCGACTAAAATAAAGATTTTCTAGGAATTGCGTTAGACTCAAATTATGTTCATGATTGAGTTCTATGCTGTATTTACAAATAGAATACAGGTCCCTATTATTTTGAAGATACCCTAGAATATCTGTTGTTAAAATAATCGTTTTTGGGTATGATGCTAACTTAGTTGCTCTGGTTATATAATTGTCTTGAAAAATAATTAGGTTATTGTTTAGTTCATTTTCTATATTATAGAATTGATCTATAAAATCTTTAATCAAAGAAAACACATAATCATATTTGTTTTGAGAATGAATATTTATTGTGGTTCTATGAACAAGGTTCCATCCATGAATTTCTAGGTTATTTATTTTAGGATGATTTATCTTACCAATAGTCATCCAATTTTTGTAATAGTTTATAATTTCTGCTTGCTCTTGTCGAAACCACGGATCTTTATTTAGAAAATTAAAAAGATTTGAATAAAATTCATCATAACTGATGTTAAATTTTTTATTGTAAACCCTGCTAATATACGAGGTTAATCCGTTTATATGAAAAGTTTGTATAAACCAATTAAAAATTAAACATTCTATCATGTCTGACTGATTAATATTTTTAGTGCTAACAACTACATCTACACTTTCCTCAATGTTATCGGCAGAATAACTCCCACTCATATAATCATATACAGGAACACTTTTAATACGAAATAGTTGTTTCTGTAATAAGTTCATTTCTGCATTTTCTAATAACTGTGCCTGAAGAAAGTTGATACCATTGTGATTGCCTGCAGAAATTATATCAAAGATACCTTTTTTCCAAGTTTCTTTAGTTTCTCCTGGTAAGCCTAATATAACTTCAGTATATACTGGTACATTATGCTTGTCGCAAAGGTTAAAGATGTTATCAATTTTATGCTGTTCTAGATTGTGTCTTTTAATGTTTGTTAGAACAGTCTCATCCATGCTCTGAACACTAACAGTTAGTCCTTGATTAAATTTAGGACTTTTTATTAATTTAAAAACTATGTCGAAAACATCTGGTTTTTGATTCTTTGCCCAAGTGATGCTAAAACTTTTAGGATATCCATATTTTTCTTGTATTTCTAAAAGTTTATCAGCAATAATGCCATCTCTTTCAACAAATATTCCAAAGTTAGCATCAGTAATAGTTACAAATCCGCATCGATTATTTGCTATCCATTCTAACTCTGCAAACACTCTAGCCAGATTAAATTGTTTAACTTTATTATAAGTTAAACTCCCCCAATCACAGAAAGTGCAGGCATACGGACAGCCTCTGTTAGTCTCTAGGGTAGCGTTCCATTCTATGTCTGGATTCTCTTTCATTACACTATCAAAAAACCCAGTTAGGTATGGGCTTGGAACAGAATCTAAATTTTCAATGCGATTGCTTGAACCTGTATCTATTAGGGTTCCTTGGGAATTAATTAAAAGTCCTTTAATGTTACTTATATCAGGGTTTAAAACTAATCCTTCTAGAATATCTTTTAAAACATATTCTCCTTCAGATTTTACAACTATATCAATAAAAGGATATGTTTTAAAAATATTTTTTTTATGATGCGGAACTTCTGGACCGCCAAAAATAGTAATAACATTTGAGTTAAGTTGTTTAACCAGCTCAGCTAATTTATAATTATAATTCTTATTCCATACATAAGTGCTAAATGCTACAATGTCATTAGCAGATAAATCTTTAGCTAGTGAATGAATATCAGTTCTTTGCCATACAATTTTATCCAGTTGATAATTAAATTTAATGGTATCAAATTGTGTTACATATGACCAAAGAATGCCAATACTATATGGTAGATAAAAGGCATTGTACTCCTTTGGTCCTTGCTGAAAATTTGGCTGAACTAGGCTAATTTTTTTCATTATCGCTATATTTAATAAAATATTTTCTTCATATAATATAATGCATAATCTTAATTTTGATTCTTTCTCTAGCGGCCAGATAGGCAGTAAAATTTGGCTATGTGAAGAACTAGAAAAACTTAAATGGAAATCCCATAAAACATTTATCTATGGCGGGTGGTATGGGATAACTGCGTTTTTACTATTAAGCAGAGGAAAATTTAAAGTTGATAAAATTTCTAGTTATGATATAGACCCATCCTGTGAAAAAATTGCCGACCTTGTCAATGAGTATTGGGTTTGGCAAGAATGGAAATTTAAAGCCTTTACTAAAGACTGTAATGTGTTAGAAAAACCAACAGCTGATTTAATTATAAACACTAGCACAGAACATTTTGAATCTAAACAATGGTTTTATAATATACTTGAAGGAACTAAGGTATGCATACAGGGAAATAACATGACACATGATGATCATGTAGTTCATAGTGAAACACTAGATGATTTTGTTGAAGAGTATCCTTTAACGAAAGTATCTTATTCTGGACAACTTAATTTTGAATATCCCACATGGAGTTTTTCAAGATTTATGCTGATTGGAATAAAATAAGTTAAAAATACTTGATTTTTTTAGTCTTTTAGTATAATATCTACTATTGTTGTATAATTATTCTTACCACCACAACGAAAGGAGGTAGTGATGTCTTTTATTGTGAAAAAACCAAACAATGAAATGCAAATAAATCAAATTGCAATATTATTTGTAAGTGTAATTTTTATGATGTTGTCTCTTATAGTATCTATTAAATTGTTAAATTGGGCCATTGATTATAGGTTTTCTAAATCTGCAAATTTAACAAACAGCAATGTAACAGCCGACTATAGAGAAAAACAATTAAACTGTCTAGCTAGAAATATCTATTTCGAAGCCGGTAATCAGCCATTTGAAGGTAAGGTTGCAGTAGCCCAAGTAACCATTAATCGATCAGAACATGAAGGGTTCCCTGGAGATATCTGTCAAGTGGTTTATCAAAAAAACAAAGTATATGATAAGATATTGTGTCAGTTTAGTTGGTATTGTGATAGATCAACTGGTACCAAGCCGTTAAATAATGAAACCTATATAGAAAGCATGGTAGTAGCTAAAAAGGTATTACTTGAAGGTTTTAGACTGCCCAGTTTAGAAAAGGCATTATATTTTCATGCTGATTATGTAAAACCAAACTGGAATAAAGAAAAGGTAGCGAAAATTGGACAACACATCTTCTACAAATAACAGTATAGTAAAAACTCTATTAACTAATATTGGACATATTCCTTCTGGAATATGGTCTTTCCTTAAAAATAATATCGGTAATATGAGCGCCCATACACTAGGATGGATTACAATAGTTTTGTGCCATTTTGCTGCTGTACCGACATTGCTGGCAGTATTGATGGCTCAAAGCGATAAGTTGCCGAATATTGATATTATGATTTTTATATGGGCTGCTTTGACTACGCTATTCTTTAAAAGTTTAATTGAAAAGAATTTTCTTTATATAGCTACTATCTGCTTGGGCTTTTTGGCGCAAACTGTTATAATGGGCCTTATTCTATTCAAATAAATAGAAGTATGAAGATTAAAGAACTTTTAGAGAAAAAACTGGCCGCACCGACTAGCAGCCAATGTTCTGTTGGTAAATCTAGATTAAGCAATGTTAGATATAGCCAATGTGTTAGTAGAGGTTATTTAAAGCACGACTCAGATCATACTGCTGGTACAGGGAAGCAAGGCAAAAAAGGCAGTGGTGTTCGCCTAAAAGGTAAGAAAATGAAAAGCGTAATACATGGCGGTCCTGTACAAGATTACGACGGAAAGTAATTACATATTTTTGAAATTATTTAATTTAAGATAGTCTTGTTGGACTATTTTTATTTTCCCAAATGTCTCATTAATTAAATTAATCATATAATCTGCAAGGACTATATGACCTTCTTTAGTTTCATGTCCGCATGGTAGTTTAGGAAGACTTAGAACAGTTGAGTTTAGACCTATTTTCCAAAAATAATCATCTTCTACTATATATTGATACATTTCATTAAATTCTTCTCTTACACTTAGTCCTTCATTGTTATAAGAGATTACATCATGGTCGGAGTAATTGCCATGTAGATATGGTAAATTCCAGTTTTTAAGAAATGACTTCATAGTAGATTTATAGATTAAATTTCTTCTACAATGCTCGATCATGTCGTATTCATAAAGATGTGCTAATTGATGATAATTCATTTTTGATACATCATCGTTGCCCGGACCAATATGTATATCTTCATATCTAGATTTTTTACTAATCCAGCCTTCTCTCCTTGTTATTTGACTCCATGCTATTACTACTAGAGGTTTTGAATTATAAGAACGGTTTTTGAATAGATATTCTATGGTTCGACGATATATACTATCGTTTCCTGATCCTCCTATAGCAAGATTTATTAGAGGAATATTTAATTTTTCCGAAACAATATTAGGCCAACATTCTTTTTCTGGAGCATTTAACCCAGCACCATAAGTCCAACTACACCCATTTACTATTAAATGGCTAATTTCTAACATAAAAATAAATCTCTTAGTTTAATATCTTGCTCATGAGCAAATTGAAAAAATCTCTCTCGATTTAAGATTAATTTAGGAAGCATATCATTATAAAGGTATTTAATATCTTCTATAGACAAATTATTTACAATTTTTAAAATTTCCACACACCTGTTTACGACATCATCGGAGTTGTTTGCTGTGCTAAATTTAACAGGCCAATATTCTTCAAAAGTATGAAATCCTTGATCTTTTAGGTAAGCTAAGATGTCGGGATGTCCATTTAGAATAAATGGCCTCATTCCGATTAAAGGTTTAAAAGTTTTTTCTGACACAAAATCTAAAAAGGATGCGGTTTCCGAAACTACATTTAAAAAACATCTATTCCATGTGTCTAAAGATCCTAGGCTATATGGATTATTTGTAGGAGTTATTCCATTATCTTGCAGATATTTGATGTCTATTGATTCCTCAACAGACAGCCTAGGAAGACCTAAATTAATTTGATAGTTTCTATGTAAATCCATATTAAGAGTAATTACACCTTTATCTAACAGATTATTATCTATAATTTTTTTGGTAAGCCATTGTCTATGATTATGTGGCTTACTTTGGTAACACAGAAATAACTTTAAGTTATCAAAGTTTAATTCTAATTCGTTGTTAGAATAATTTTTAAAAAGTCTAGCACAAATGATGGCATGCGTAGATATTCTATAACTTCTTGAATCTACATTACCTATATAATGTGTATGATCCTTTATAGAAGGTAACTCAAATGGTAAGGGATCAAATGGTGCAAAATAAAAGATATTATCTATATTTTCTATATTAATTTCTTCTTTCAAAATCCAAGTTGCATCAATTAGCATGTTATTTTGATTAGGAAATGCCTTATTGATATTATATTCGAGATTAGATATTTGAGAGTCTATAATTGACTTAGCTGGCCACGGGGGAAGTTTTGATGCTAGTGTCTTAACTGCCATGTTATCTGTTAAACACTAAAACTTTCTCCACATCCGCATTTGGCTTTCTCATTAGGATTAACAAATTCAAATCCTTCATTTAGACCCTTCTTGACCCAATCCATGGTCATGCCATAGAGATATGGTCTGTGCTTGGGATCCATAAAAACACGCACACCATATTGGTCGTTATGCTCCATGCAGCGTTCGTTCTCATTGTCCACAAACTCTAATACATAGGCCAACCCTGAGCAACCTGTGGTCTTGACTCCTACTTTTATGCCCAGACCTTTCCCTCTCCGCTCAAGGTTGAATTTTACCTTCGCTGCTGCTTGTTCGGTTAATGTAATCATTTTAATTTTTTCTTTTATGGCTTTACACTCTATATTAGGAGACGATTATAAGTTATGCTTCTTTTTGTAATCGTCGATCGCAGCCTTTATCGCGTCCTCTGCTAATATAGAGCAATGGATTTTACCGGCGGAAGAGCCAACTCCTGAGCAATCGCAGTATTGCGAATCGTTCCAGCCTCCGCCAAAGTCTTACCTTTAACCCATTCAGTAACCAGCGAACTACTAGCGATTGCACTACCGCAACCGTAAGTCTTAAAACGAGCATCTTCAATAATACCATCTGAATTAACCTTGATACTTAACTTTAAAACATCTCCGCAACTAGGTGCTCCTACTAAACCTACGCCCACGTCCTCTGCATTTTTATCGAAACTACCTACGTTTCTCGGATTTTCATAATGGTCTAACACAGCACTACTATAAGACATACTATTCTCCTAAAATATTTTTGATTACTTCTTCAGGTTGGAAAATATCCCACTTTTTTCTATTTTCTGCTCCTAAAATCCATCGTAAATTCTTTTTACTTCCTAATATAACAGGGTCGATACCTAATTCAAAACCTTGTCTAAAAGGTATTATATGATCTAATTGAAATTGATCTTTCCTTTTACCGGTATTTGTAGGTATTGATCCTTCCTGTTTCATTGCATACCGTGAACGATATGTTACCTTCCTTACTTCCCTTTTATATGCTGTAAATTCATCGTCTATATAATTTTTAGGACGCATATTATTAATACGGCCGTCTTTATTAGGATTATTTTCCTTCCACCTAATACTTTGTGATTTATTAGGAATTCCTTTATTCCACCCGTGCCCTTTTTTTAATCCTTCTCTATTTTGTTTTGATTTTTGTTCTGCTGTAAGTTTAATACCTTTATTCCAAGGTGTGTTTCCTTTTCTATTATTGGGATTTTTACAAGGCTGAGAACAATAATCTAAAAATCTAGGTTTAGTTGTAAATTCATTTTCACAAAAAAGACACTTTTTAAGAATATTATATTTTTTCATATTCTTATTTATTATCTAGGCGCACCAGTGTGAGAATTAATTTATTCCTTTTTTGTTATAATAGCATATTTACCAGGTAAATACAACTATGATACAGATAACAAAAACAGCCAAAGATAAAATTATTGAACTCCTTAACGAGGAAAATAATCCAGATCTCAAACTTAGAACCTTTGTTCAGGGCGGTGGATGTAGCGGATTCCAATACGGATTCACTTTCGATGAAGACCAAGCCGAAGATGATTGGGAATTACCTGTAGGGTCATTTAAGATATTGGTAGACTCAATGAGTATGCAGTATCTACAGGGCGCCGAAATTGACTACAAAGAATCATTAGAAGGTGCTAGTTTTTCAATAAAAAATCCCAACGCAGAAACAACATGCGGATGCGGAAGTTCATTTTCAGTCTAAAAAGTCTTGACAACACCATAGATTCTCTGTATAATAATTAAATCGTAACTACTTCAATTAGACAACTATGAGCCATTGCGACGCAATTATTCGTATTCTCCAAGATCATAACAGCCGCTTGAATAAAGAAGCGATCATTGAAGCAGAAGCAAAAGCAGACAATCAAGAATTATTTGAGGGCTTTCGTTGGTCATTAAGCCCTTATAAGACTTATGGTGTTAAGAAGGTGCCCACACACGGTGGGCCCGATGGTCAAGGCCTGCCCTGGGAAGCATTTAGAGAATTGCTTAACCTTCTTAGCACCCGCCAACTTACCGGGCACGATGCCCGTGATGCTATTGAACTAGCACTATCAGCCAGCACTCAATCACAATGGAATGATTGGTATCGTCGTATCCTTATCAAGGACCTACGCTGTGGTGTGAGTGAAAAGACAGTAAACAAGGTGCTGAAAAATTATCCTAATATCGATCCTGTTCCTGTATTTGAATGTATGTTAGCCCATGATGGTGCTAATCATGAAAAGAAAATCGCAGGTAAGAAACTATTAGAGCCTAAACTAGATGGTGTTCGTGTGTTAACCATTGTTGATTGCGAATCTAATACTGTTACTCAGTATAGCCGCAACGGTAAGATACTAGAGAACTTTACACATATTACAGATGGGCTGGCTAAACATTTAGACAAGTTTGAGCGCAGTTATGTATTAGATGGTGAGATTGTTAGCACCAGTTTTCAAGCACTGATGAAGCAGGTGCATCGTAAGGACAATGTAGAAGCCAGTGATGCTGTGTTGATGTTGTTTGACATCCTTCCACTCAGTGAGTTTAAGTCAGGTCGTAGTAGTTTAGGACAGCGTCGTCGTAGTCGTATGCTCAAAGACTTTAAGAAAGTGTTTGACCTAGTCGGTAATATTGATATCATTCCGCAAGAGGAGATTGACCTAGATAGTTATGTAGGCGAGTTGCAGTTTAAACAATACAACCAAGATGCTATCGATAAGGGCTTCGAGGGCATTATGATTAAGGATCCGGACGCCAAATATGAATGTAAGAGAACAACTAGCTGGCTTAAACAGAAACCTTTCATCGAAGTATCATTGGAAGTCGTTGAGGTTGAAGAGGGCACGGGTAGGAATGTGGGCAAACTTGGTGCATTGGTCTTGGAAGGTGTGGATGATGACAAGGCAATCCGAGTTAACTGTGGTTCGGGTTTTAGTGATAGTGACCGTGATACATTTTGGACAGGGCGTAATTCGCTACCTGGTCAAATCGTAGAAGTTCGTGCAGATGCCATTACACAGAACCAAGACGGATCATATAGTCTACGCTTTCCACGTTTCCTACGATTTCGTGGATTCAAAGTAGGAGAAAAATTATAAACAGTTGGGATATATTTTATACACACAGTGGGTCCAGTTCTATGAAGTGGACTCACTATTTCCCTATATACGATAAACACTTCGCACCTTGGCGTAATAGGACTCTTACATTTTTAGAAATAGGTGTGCTAAGAGGTGGATCGGGCGCAATATGGAGTAAGTTCTTTGGTCCGATGACACAGATAATCGGATTAGATATTGATCCTGCTTGTAAAGCACACGAAAGTAAACAATACCAAATCCGCATTGGCGATCAAAGCAATCCTGAGTTTCTTCAATCAGTTATTGATGAGTTTGGAGTGCCGGATATTGTGTTGGATGATGGTAGTCATAGGCAAGATCATATCTATTCTAGTTTTAGCTATCTTTATCCTAAAATGCACTTGAACTCAATCTACATGGTAGAAGACCTGCATACCAGTTATTGGAGCAGCCATGGAGGAAGTTTAGCCGACCCTAACACCTTTATGAACAGGACCAAAGGATATTTGGATCAAATTAATCAAATGCATAATCATATACCCATAGATCCTGTAGTTAAAGATACATTTTGTATTTCTGTCTATGATAGCATCGTGGTGTTTGAAAAAGGAAAAACTTATGATAAGAACCATGTTTTCAGTGGTCACATTTAAATATAGTTTTAAAGGAGATAGCGCCTAGTGGCCAAAGAAGAACAAATTAATAGTGATGGAGTAGTGCAAGAAGTTTTACCCAACGCAATGTTTAGGGTTAAGTTAGAACAAGGTCCTATCATACTAGGACATATATCTGGTAAAATGCGCCAGAACAAAATCCAAATCTTAACAGGTGATCGTGTTCGTGTAGAGCTAAGTCCTTATGATCTAACCAAAGGACGCATAGTCTATAGAGAACGATAAAAAAGGGCCCTAAGGCCCTTTTATTGTAGGTAGTAAGCCCAGCTAGGATGTGGTAAATCCCATTTCATTTTCTTGCGTTTTTCAGCAAGTTGATAGTAACTAGGTTTCCACGGCTTAGTCTTTGGCACAATCTTCTTATTGTTTCCCTTACTTGCGTTACAATTAGCGCAGGCTGTAGTACAGTTTTCCCATACACTACGCCCACCATGGCTTACTGGTAATACATGATCCAGTGTAGCTGACTTACGACTTACATCCGTGCCACAGTATTGGCAACAATATCCATCACGAAGAAATATATTAGATTTACTAAACCTAATTGTAGATTTCTTTTTTTGGTATTCCTTTAGTATCATAACACTAGGCACGCGAGTGCTCCACCGTTCTGAACGAACGGTCCAATTTTCATACCATTCTAGTACCACAGCCTTGTCGGATACCAGATATCTAATAGATTCTTCCCATGAAATAGTGCTTAACGGCACTAGACTGACAGGACTTGCGTCTGCGTTTAAGATTA
>Ga0172376_10001603_pt1 | contig 28789 bp, 48 predicted proteins | sample Lak35m_FD_121114 | JGI IMG/M metagenome (GOLD analysis project Ga0172376, IMG submission 121114) | Freshwater microbial communities from Kabuno Bay, South-Kivu, Congo - kab_092012_35m | ecosystem: Environmental > Aquatic > Freshwater > Lake | place: Democratic Republic of the Congo: South-Kivu...
AGATCGTAAAGCAGACCTCAGAGCAGAGACAGAAGCAGCAGTAGCAGCGTTTATAGCGCGGGGCGGAGTGGTAACAGCAGTGAAAGCGCGCAAGACCCCGAAGACAGCGACTGCTAAGGGTAAGAACAGAGGCGCTTTTAACGCATCGAAAATTTTCGCAGTAGGAGCCTAATATGCCTTCAATGAGCTATTGCATGTTCGAGAACACAGCGGGTGAGATGTCGCAGTGCTTGAATCGTGTCGAAGACAATCTAGACAACGATGAATTCATTAGAGACATGTCAGAGTACGAGCGTGATGGCATCATGGAGCTAGTGAGACTTGCAAAGTTGTTCGCCCGTCACGAGAAGTTTCTTAGCAGGCTGCATGAGGAGTACATTGGGAATCCCGAGCCAGCAGAGTTCTAATAACCCTTCAGATTGACAGGGTATTCAGTTGGTGTTAGTATATGGTTATGGTGAAGAACAGGTCGAACAGACAAATTGCAGAGGCTAGGCCAAAGCAGATGAACCTGGGATTCACCCCACTTATAGGAGTTTTACATGGCTAAGTTGCTCATCACTACTCAAGTTCTCGAGAATTACGGATCAGAGACCGATCCCTACTGGAAAGCAAAGGGTGGAGATGACTATGTCGTCAAGAATTTCAAAGACTTCAATCGTGTTGCGCAGGTCGTGATGGCACTACGCCCTCAGATTGAGATCGACAACCCCTTCTGTCAAGAGTACATCGCCGGCTGGGAAGTCGTTTCTGATGACTATCTGACGCAGGGCGAGCGCCTTCAGCTGCAGTTCGATGGTCACGTTGCTTATGCTCCCCGTGAGCTGACGCTGTAGATAGTACCCATACAGTTGACTCGGGTACCATTTGGTTATATAATAATGGTATGGTGAAGAAACAACAGGAGCAGAAGATGACAAATAGTTTAAGCGCAGATTACTCAGCATCGTTTGACAAGATGTACGAAGGTGGTATGGATATAGATGATATAGCACACGAGCTTACACTACGCTTTGAGCATGAGTTTGCAGACTACTTGCGAGGATGTGATAGTGAAGATGTCGGTGCTGTTATACTATACATGCGTGGAGACGAAGAAGTTGCTTTCTTTGACTATGAGAACATGCATGGGAGTGTGTATGCGCTGGGACATAAGCTAGCAAGCGAGACTAGTGTAGAATGGGCTGCTCGTATAGAAGCATAGTAACCCTTCATTTGACTCGGGATTCATAAGATCATATAATTATGGTATGGTGAAGAACAAAGTAAAAGGAGCAGATCATGATTGAGCGTAATCTAAATGCAGCGGGTCGGAGGGCTACTGTCCTGTATGGCGCTGTCGAGTTGGTTGACGGCTTGGTCAGAGTCCTGAGCTTAGGCTTTTTCCACACCCGTTTGCCTCTGATCGTTAGCCGTTGGCAAATGCGCAGGGGTTTCCAAAAGCGTTGGGGTTGACATCAGTACCCGAGCATTTGACTCGGGTACCATTTGGTGTTAGACTATGGTTATAGTGAAGAACAAGGTAAAAGGAGCGAGCAATGTTTGATATCTATGTATACAGTTCAAACTCAGTAGGTGGCTCAGTTAGAGTGATCCCCGACCAAACCGAATACCGGGCTCGTGCCCAATTGTTCGCCCAGGCTGGATTCAATGTCAAGGTCGTTGATCAAGAGGATGGTGTTGTGGTCTACACCTTGGACGCCCTGCCACAATAACCCGTTGCTTGACTCGGGTACCATTTGGTTATATAATAATGGTATGGTAAAGAACAAAGGAACAAAGATGACGAAAACCCCAGTGTACGCGAATCTAGACCACGCAATTCTCATAGCCGACCTAGCATATATAGCAGCAAGGCTTCCGAGACGCGACAACGTCCTAGCAGGGATGCTGATCAAGTGGTTCGACATCAGGGGGTCTCTGTCCGAGAAACAAGATGCTCTGGGTAGGGCAATTCTACTTCGTAACGAGGAGCTTTTGAATGCGTAAGCGTTTGGTTGTAGGTCTTAATAATTCCCAGAAGATCCGAGTGATCTGCAATGGGGTAGCGTTTCACACCACCGTACAGGGTGCTCTAGAGGGCATGAGCTTCGTAGATCAGCGACTCGCAGTGAGCCATGTGCTAACAGAGCTGGGACTGGGGCAGTTCAACAGTACTAACGTCCCCACGGGCATAGGCAAGCCCGTCAGAGTCTACAATCACAAGAATGAGCGAGTGACCGTCGATGTGCAAGTAGATCTAGTCTAAGGAGCAGACATGGTAGTTACCCGAATCATTCAGTATTTCAACGATTCCGGCGAAGCAGGGTTCGATAGAGAAGCAAGTCCCGGCAACGGTCCCTTCTACGTCAAGCTTCACGATGACAGCTACGATGCCACCGGATTCGATACGCTAGACGAAGCGATCGAGGAACTTCGTTACATTACCGAGTAACCCGTCATTTGACTCGGATACCAATTGGTGTTAGACTAATGTTACGGTAAAGAAAAGGACATAGAGATGAAGACAGCAGAATTCCTAGCAATGACAGACAAGATTCGCGTAGCAACGACAGCAGCAATGGACGCTGGCAACGAGTTCGTCACTCCCTGGCGGATCATCGGAACACTGACAGCGGTACTTGAGAGTTCACTGTATCACCTGCCGAAGGCTACCCGTGAAGAGATACTCAAGCAGTTAGTAGACGGCCTGGGCTATATAGAGAAGTCTTATGAGAAGGAGGCAGCATGAAGTTTGAGGACAGAATGGATATGGTGGTAGGCTACGTATGTAGCTTTCTACTGGTCGTACTTGGGACGCTGCTGGTTGTGGGGTTCTGAGGACTCGGATGCGCTAAGAAAAGACTCGATATAGTTTTTGACTATAGTTTCCAAATCGAGTCTCATATTTTTAGGGTGGGGTTTATACGCAACCTGAGTTTTCACCATGTATGCTCCCTTCGGTCGCTATGTCCCTAATTCTATTTACCCTATGCTCCCTAAGTCTTTTCCCTCTATGCTTTCTCTACGCTATCTCTACGCTATCCCATATATAGAATACCTAACGTTTCTTATTTCGAGAATACCGCAGAAATCTTACTGGGAAAAAACTGTCTAAAAACCGATACTATATGAATACTTCTCTTATTGAGTTCTTTATTATAATACTATGCTTTATCGCAATCGTTTCTATAACCATTTACATTAATAAGAATAAGCTATGAAAATAAATGACCTATTATCCGATGAAGAAATTGAGAGTTGCATTGATGGCTCTTCTGATCTACGAATGATACGAGAGATCATTGAAGTAAGCCAACTCGATAATCTGTTGGATATCGAGGATTTTGCCGATATGTTTGCTTATCAGATACGTGGATTCATCGATGTTACGTTCGAAGAAGATGAGGATGCTTATGATGAAGCTTATACGAATAACTGGGAATGGGGTACTTCTATTGCGGAGAACATCAATCTTTTACTTGTTGATAAGTGGACGAAGATGTGAAACGTATCTTTACCATCTTTTCACCGTATATCGGTACGGGGAAGAATCAGCACGATATCGGTGCTTTTCCCGTTGAGGCTGATTGCGATTATCACTATACCAAGTCTTTCGAGGAATTGGGTTACGTGGTCAATAAGGCCAGATGGAGAATTGAAAACGAAAATATGTATCTTGATGTACCTGAGACATTAAATGCAATTAAAAAGGAAATCAAGGAGTTTAATGAGATTACCATACTCTTTGAATGTAACTTTAAAATAAGTGAAAATAAGGAATTAAGGCAGTTGTACAATGCTATAAAATTTCTACGTAATAAGGGACTTAGTATACGTTTGATAGCCCAGGTACCTGATTCGTGGGCTCGGTTGGATTTACTGCAGATATTGGGTGAGTTGGACTTCGTTGACAGAATCATTGTCTTTAATGAATCCATTATACAAGTACTACGTGAGAATGGTCTACCTGAGAATATAGCAAATAAGTGTTACTATACACCATCTTTACCTGTTGTGTACAGAGGTCATACGGCAGAAAAGAATATTGATTTTTGTTACATCGGATCCCCGAAGGGACAACGATTACAGCGTATCGGAGACATGATGCTGCATCGTAATATACATTGGTTAGTTTTTACTAATGGACGAGATGCGGTTGAGTTCAATCCATTTAGAAGCACTGAGAGTTACATGCATGCGTATCAGCATTCAAAGTTCTCGATCATAACCAGTGTAATGTCCATGCGACACTTTAAACATACTCACAACAGACTTATACGTGTTCCAGGACAACTACCTGGTCGTTTTGCCGAATCATTGTCGGTCAACTGTATTCCTGTTTATTTTCAAGAGGATACGTTTGATAATCCACCGAGTGAGTATACCGAATCTAAACTTGAAAAACCCTTTATTGTTGTACCACCTTTTATGCGTGGACAAGAAATTATCGAGCTGATCTTTAAAAGACAAATAACTGTTGGGCACATAAAAGATTTTTACGATGCTCACTTGGCACCCGAAGTAATCATATCAAGAATGTTGAAATGAAATCTTATTATAATTTTAAACCATTAGCGAATCCCAGTGAGGGTACCAGTATTGTTAAATTTAGTAAAGCATTCTCTGATACCGAATGTGATATGATACAGATGCTGGAGAACTTCATACAAATAGATGAGGTGGGAGTTAGTACAAAGAATAACATGGAATCCAAGACTCGGCGATCCAAGGCCGGTTGGATACAGTATGAAAATAACATTGAATGGTTATTTGATAAGATTGTAGCATATGGACGAAAAGCAAACAATGAAGTTTTTCGTTTCAATATAGATGGATTACATGAACCGTTACAATATACTATTTACGAAGAAAATAACGAGGGATTTTATAACTGGCATTTGGATATTGGCGTGTACAATGAAATGACCGTGACACGTAAGATGTCCATGTCCATGGTGTTGAATAATCCTGCAGAATATGAGGGGGGTGATCTGGAGATTTGGGGAGCATCTGGAGTTGTGTCTGCGCCAAGAGAACAGGGTACACCCACTTTCTTCCCATCATTTTTGTTGCATCGCGTCACACCCGTAACCAGGGGTACACGAAAGTCATTGGTTGTATGGTTCGGGGGACCAAACTGGCAGTAAATATATAAATGGCATTCAAAGAAAGACCGCAGGTCACCATCAATCCATATCGTCTGATGATATGGCCTATAGATCAATGGAGCAGATCTAGAATACTAGAGATTCTGGTTGAACTAAACATAGCATACAAAACTGAGGAAACTAGTATGATGCATCCGGCGTTTATATTCGAAACTCACGCCGATTATGCTCAAGTTTTAAGCAGAATACAATCATTTTGATGCTTGACACGTATAACTGCTCCATATATAATAAGAGCATATAAGGACTTAGGAGTCGAAAATGCGTAAAATTCTAGCATCGATCATAGTGGCTGCTGCAGCATCTCCGGTGTTTGCTGGCGGATATCCTCATTATCATTATGGACATAGACACCATCATCATTATCACAATAACCATGCTGGCAAAATAGCATTAGGTGTTCTAGGTGGAGTGGTTATCGCATCAGCTATTGCAAATCAACAAAGACAGGTAATAGTTACCCAACCGCAAACCGTGTATACACCTCAGATTGCAGTTCAACCCGGTAACTGTCTAGTAAACATATTCAACCCTTACATGAATCGTTACGAGAATGTAGTGGTTGCCTGTGATCAACCTGTAGTACAAAGCGTACCGCAGATTATTCAATAACTTTTATACTATATTATGATTAATGTTGACAAAAAAGGTTTTTTAGATTCCTTGGCATATGCAAGTTTTGATGACGAGGAGCGTAAAATATTCAAAGAATGGTTAGGTGGTCTGTTACGTAATGGTATTGTGGACTTGACTTTCGTCAAAAAAGATGGTACTATTAGAAATATGCGAGCAACCTTAAAAGAGGGCTTGGTTGCTCCAACATCTGGTTCAGGCAAACAGAGTAACAATGAATTGATTGCCGTGACGGATGTAGATATTAATGAATGGCGTTCTGTTAGATTTGATTCAATTAAAGAAATTAAATTTACTTTGGAGTAATAATGGCAAGAGCTGAACGAGTTGCGAATCCTAAGAATGTAGTAGTAGGTGCAGAACCAATTGCAACTGAAATTGTTGCGGGTGTAGAGGGTTATGCTGTACGATTCATCAATGCAATGAATTGGTATTCTATTGACGGCAATAAAGGTGAGGCTCGTAAGTTCTTAAGAGAGTATATTAAGAAAAACAGAACAGCTGATCTTAAAGATTTCGACAAAGTAAGTGACAAAGAGATTCGTCCTACATATGGTTGGATTGCTAGAATCATTTCTCGTGGTGCTAAGCTAAGTGATTATCATGTCGAGAATTTTAACAACTATATTTTTACCATTCTTAAATCTGTTAATGCGCCTGTAGTACAGAAAACCGTTATAATTTCTAATAGACCATCTATTCAAAATGCTATGAATGAGAAGATTTCAGAATACATTGGCACCTTGGAAGGTCACTATGACGAATACATTACTCATGGTACAGAGTTTTCGCTTGACTCTGATCTAAAAGCAAAAGAAATACCTCAAGCATATGTTACTCGAATTCAAGAGTGGGCAAAACGCCGGCTACGTGAATGGATCGAGGTATTGGAGGGCAAAGATCAACAGATCAACGAAGCATACTCTCACTATACAAAGACAAGTAAAAAGAATGTTGCCAAATTTTTTGTTTCAATGATTGAAGATTGCGAAAAATACGGCGCATTTAAAAAAGCTAATCGTAAACCTCGCACTATTAGACAGAAAACTCCTGTGCAACAGACCAAGAATCTCAAGTATAAGATCAAAGATGAAGAACTAAATGTATCTTCGGTGAATCCTGTAGAGATTGTTGGTGCCCAATCGATATGGTTATATAATACCAAGTCGAAAAAATTGATGCTATATCGTACAGACTCATCACAGGGTATTCAGGTAAAGGGATCTTCGTTGCAGAACTACGATCCGGAGATGTCTGAACAGAAAACTTTAAGAAAACCACTTGAACAGCTTCATGAATTGTTATCTGCTGGTAAAGTTCAGCTGAGAAAGTTCATGGAAGGCATCAAAACGAAGAAACAAGACGTCAACGGACGCATTAATAGTGAAGTTATCATTCTAAAGGCAGTAAAATGATTGTTGTAGACTATAATCAGACCGCAATTTCTAATTTTATGGCAGAAATTGGTGGTCGAACCGATGTAGATATCAATGTTGGGCTTCTGCGCCACATGATTATCAATTCTTTACGCGGTTACAAGCAAAAATTTGGAAAAACATACGGAGATTTGGTAATTGCATGTGATTCACGCAATTATTGGCGCCGAGATGTGTTTCCTTTGTACAAGGCAGGCAGAAAAAAGGCAAGAGAGGAGTCAGGTTTCGACTGGAAGACGATTTTCGAGACACTAAGTATGATTCGAGACGAACTTGACAAATATTTTCCATACAAAGTGATCAATGTTGACGGTTCTGAGGCAGATGACGTTATTGCAATTTTAGCAGAGTGGTCTCAGTCCAATAATTTGATGAATTCATCACCGTTTGATGACGGTGATCCGAAACCCTTTATGATTGTATCAGGTGATCACGACTTTATACAGTTGCAGAGGTTCAAAAATGTCAAACAGTTCTCGCCAATTCAGAAAAAACATGTCAATGTTGACACGACGCCGGAGAGATATGTATTGGAGCATACTATCAGGGGAGATAAAGGCGATGGAATCCCTAACGTACTCTCGCCCGATGACTGCCTTGTCAACGGCGAAAGACAAAAAGCAATCTCAACAAAGAAATTAGAAGAATGGATATCTGATCCTACTCGTATGCCTAATGATGATGAGTTTGTTACTCGATTTAGACGTAATAAGATGCTTGTAGATTTTACTCAGATACCTACACGGGTCAGAGAATCAGTAATAAATAACTTTGTAACACAACCCAACAAAGATCGTAGCAAACTTCTTAATTATTTTATTGAAAATAAAATGAAGAACATGCTAGAAGTTATTGAGGATTTTTAATGAAGACATCTGTCCCACAAATATTGGAGGAAGTGGAAAAACAACCTAGTAAGGAGGGTAAGATCAGAGTTCTGCGATCTTATGATGGTCCTGTACTAAGAGGTATTCTGCAACTTAATTTTAACCCAGCAATGAAAATGGATTTGCCTCCAGGTGAACCTCCTTTCAAGAAGGACACAAATATCCCCGAGGGTTATTCAGAATCTAATTTGTATGTTGAACATAGACGTTTCTATATTTGGCTAGACCCAACTAAGAATATAAACAAGTTTAGAAAAGAATCTTTATTTATTCAAATGCTTGAAGGTATGCATTGGAAAGAATCAGAGCTAGTCTGTCTTGCTAAAGATAAAAAGATTGAAACGAAATACAAGACTGTATCACATGAATTAGTAGATGAAGCATTTCCCAATTTTCTTCCGCCAAAGGTGAAGGAAGAAAAGAAGCCAAAAAAAGCCAAAGTCCCTTTGAAAGAATAAAGAATATTTTCTTTAAACCCAAGAGGGACGAACCTGAACCTGTAGAACAGTGGTCTGTAGACCCCAGTATGCCAAAAGATCCAGTTTATGATTCAAGAACTGTGGACTTTTGGAAATACAGAGCATTTGACAAGCGTAACTAATTACTATATAATGTTGATATATTAAGTGAGGTGATCTATGTCCTTAGTTGGTCCATGGTTAAACAATATCGGTAGTAAAAAACGCAAAGTCAAGTATGCCTCTGCCGAGGCTAAAAAACGTGACCTTGAATTGAAGGCAGAGTGGGCAAATAAGATGATTGAAATAGATAAGACAAAGAAAACTATCATGCCTAGATCATTAACAAGACCAATGCCCAAGCTCGGTCCTCCTCCTGGTCGTGAGACACGTTTTATTCCTAGTCATGATTCAGGTGCAGGTGTAGCAGCTAAAAAAGAAAATCCTGTTTATACCGGTGACAAGGTATTGGGTGTATCTATTGTACACAAATCTTGTTTGCAGCCTGTTTTTAGTGAATCACAAGCGAAAGAATTCGCATCCATGAGGAGATAATATTATGGCAGTACCCAGTAGTCCAGCAGATCGTAAAGCAATTCTAGATTGTATGAAAGAAATCAGCGGATCAATGACACGCATTGATGCTGAGCGAGATTTCATTCGTGAGGCAATTAAGAATATTTGCGATGAGCAGAATCTTAGTAAGAAGACTTTTCGTCGTATGGCTAAGACATATCATAAGCAAAACTTTAATAGTGAAGTAGAAGAGCACGAAGAATTTGAAACACTATATCAAACTATCACTAATACTACAACTATGAGTAAAGTAGCATGAGAAGAATCAAATTAGAATCATCTGAAGGTTCCGACTGTTCGGTAACAGTAGTTTTTAATCAAACTAATCTTTCTGATACTATTAATAAATTCTTTGGTTTTTTACGTGCTAATGGCTTAGATGAAGAGATTATTAAATCTACCACCAAAGACGTATTAGATGGTAAATGGACAAATAATTTTAATAATCTTATTGTGAATCAAAATGCAGGAAGTTACATTTCACCTTTAACCATAACTGGTATTAGTGCGCTTACCACACAACAGTATTCTTCTATAAATTCTACTGTATCTTATGACACATTGAAAGTATCATGAAAATTTTATATATCCTAGAAGCCAAATGGCATGATACTATTGGTAGATGTCGTAAAAATGAAATAGTTGGAGTGTATGATAATCTTACTAAATTAGATACAGCTAAAACTGCTGTAATGATTAGACCACATGATTACAAATCTGTATCTTTTAGTATAAACAAGGAAATACAGCCGTTTCATGCTTAAAAAATAAGCAAAATTTGATTAATCCTTCGGTTGACACGGATATCTTTTTACTATATAATAATGAAATAGTGGAGATTCACATGAAAACCGAAAAAAGACGTAATCCTGTAGCAAAAGATCTTCGTACGCCGAAGTATCGTCCTCGTGTGGTTGAGGATAAGACTGCGTACAAGCGCAAACTTAAGAATGACCGCCAAGCTAACGTAATTTATTCTTGATAGGTAATATGATGACTGTATTTGAAATTCTTGAAGCCCTTGCCGCAGACAATTCCCGTTTAGCTAAAGAAGCGATTCTTCGGCAACATGCTGGTAATGATGTTTTGAAAGAAACATTTCGCCTAGCATATGATCCAATGATTAGTTATTACATTCGCAAAATCCCAAATTATATTGTTGGCAAAGCTGAGGCTAAGGCAACACTGGGTTGGGCTATGCAAGAACTAGAGCAGCAATTTGCCACTCGTAACAAGACTGGTAATGCTGCAATTGACCATTTGAAATATATTTTGGAGTCACTTGATGCACAAGATGCCAGCGTTATTGAGAGGATCATCAAACAGGACCTTCGTTGCGGAGTCGGCGAACCAACCATTAATAAAATCTGGCCCGGACTCATTAAGACGTATCCCGTCATGCTGGCTTCTGGATTCGACCAGAAACTTATCGACAAGATCGGGTTCCCGGCCTATGTCCAACTCAAATTGGATGGTATGCGCTTCAACGCTATCGTCCGTAGTGGCAAAGTAGAGTTTAGGAGTCGTAATGGAAGACAACTGGATATTGCGTCAGATTTATTTGCTCAAGCATTCATTGGGTTGGCCGCTGTTTACGGCCTTGATTGTGTGTTTGACGGTGAACTTCTTGTTGTTGATTCAAGTGGTAAATCGCTTGATAGGAAAACAGGTAATGGGATTCTGACCAAAGCAATTAAAGGTACACAATCAGCTAAAGAAGCAGATATGGTTCGTGCAACCTTGTGGGATTTTATTCCTTACGACGATTTTGTTGGGGGTAAATATACTGTACCGTATCAAACAAGATTAAGTAATTTAGTTAGAAACGTAGATAAATTCAAACGACAAAAAACTCTATCACATCTTATTGATATTGTTCCAACCAAGGTTGTAGAAGATCAATATACTGCTAACAAGTTATTCAACAAGTATTTAGATGAAGGGCAAGAAGGTATTATTCTTAAATCTATGAATGGTATCTGGGAAGACAAACGCAGTAAAGATCAAGTTAAATTTAAAGCAGAACTTGAATGCGATCTTATGGTTGTTGGTTGGGAAGAAGGTACAGGCAAAAATAAAGGTCGCCTTGGTGCCTTAATTTGTGAATCAGCAGATGGGGCAATTCGAGTTAATGTTGGTTCTGGTTATAGTGATGAACAACGTACAGAATTTAAGATTGACTTTGTTGTAGGAAAAGTAGCCACAGTAAAATATAATGCTCGTATTCAGGACAAAGCAGGTAATGTCGAGAGTTTATTTTTGCCAACATTTATTGAACTACGAGAAGATAAAAATCAAGCAGATAACAGCAGGAGTATCAAATGAAAATGTTTAGCTCACTTAGTAATCTTGAATCAGAATTGATTCAAACAGAACGTGTATTGTCTTTGTTAAAGGCAATCGAAGGTTGTATGGAATATCATGTTCTTAATGAGGAAGATCTTAAAAATTCTTTTAGTCTTGTTCTTGAGCTATTAGACCAGAGTGTGGTAAAAACTAGAGAAAAATTTGACAGTGCATGGGAATTTTCCAAAAATCTAAAAGATGATGAGGATGCTGATCAAGCAATTTGATTATATGAAAAGTATAGATTACTTGTTTAAAGCATTAGAAAGTAGAGCAGGAAAATCTTTATCCAGAGAGTCTAAACATAGATTAAGAAAAGACAAACGTATTGGTTTGAATGGATATACATGGGATAATTTTAATATGGATAATAGACAAGTATTCTTAGCTGCAACTGATTCAGAAGATGTAATTGTATCAGAATTTCTTCTGGAGAAAGCTTATGCTGGATTAGACACTCAGTTTAAATCCATGCACCTTCTTTGTACTATGGAAGAATGGAAAAACTTTGTTGCGAATAATGCTAAAAATTATAAACGTATTTTCCAATCAGGCGAAGAACACGGTGTGATATTTTTTGAAGAAGCTATTATCAAGTATAATATTAGCAGCACTTATATTTCAATAAAACTTATTGGTGAACTTAACTTTATTAATATCTTTGAAAAAAATCTTAAAAATAACTTTGATATTGCTGAATCCTTTATTGAATGGATGTATTCTAGTGATGGATCTAATGTAACCGTTCCATTAACTACAGATAAGAGTCCTGTTTCCGAAATGTATCCCTTTCTTGGTAATGAGAAGTTAACTGAGTACTATGATCGTTACATGCATTCGTCTGCGAGTGTACTAGTATTGATTGGTCCTCCAGGTACAGGTAAGACTACATTTATTCGAGGTCTTTTGCAGCATACCAAATCTAGTGCTATCGTAACTTATGACCCTGAGCTATTAGAAAAAGATTATGTGTTTGCTCGCTTTATTGAAAGTAGCAACAACATCATGGTATTAGAAGATGCTGATAATTTCTTAGGCAGCAGAAATGAAGGCAATACTGTAATGCATAAGTTTCTTAACGTCGGTGATGGTTTAATTACTACTAAGAACAAAAAGCTTATCTTTAGTACTAACTTGCCCTCAGTAAAAGATATTGATCCAGCACTTGTTCGACCAGGCCGTTGTTTTGACGTATTGACATTTAATTATTTAGATAAGCATCAAGCTAAGCTTTTGGCTAAGGTAATTGATTCGGAGTTACCCACTAACAGTGACACTTATAGTATTGCCGATGTTTTTCATAAGCAAACACATAAGGCTAAACCAAAAGCAAAAATTGGTTTTATATAGGAGAAACTTATGAGCTTATTAAAGGGATACAATCCAATTACTGATTATAGATCAGATGATTATGAAACTATATCTTATGATCTTAATAGTATCGGAATAAAAGGCGAGCTTCATACTTGTAGCTTTGTAGTTCAAGATATTAGTTATTTTAATTCATCACCTCAAGAAACAACAGATCATATTAAACGAAATTTGGTGTCGAAAATTGTAGAATCATTATTAACCTCTAACACGCAGTATATAGAATTCACTAAACGAAGTGATCCAAATTCTGGTCAAACTTATTTTATGGCAAGATTATGTGTTGTACCAAAAGATTTAACACAAATTTTAAAGAGTGCGGTAATTAAATAATGGAATCACTAGAAGAATTTGGAAAAATATTTCGTGAAACTATGAATGAAATAGAAAAAGAAAGCGAATCTTACTGGAATTCTTTATCTAAGGAAGAACAGTTAAAGGTTTTTTGTGCTGTGAGCCGACGGATTTTTGAGGGGGAGATTAAGGATAAGGGCTCCTACAGACATGTTCTGTATAGCACTTTTGGATTTGGACCTGAAGCATATGCACAGGCACAGTGTTCCGGGTATTTATCAATTCATAATGCAATATATGATGGTGAACGATTACGAGATAATATTAAAGATTTTTGTACTAAATTTTTAGATGTTGATAAAAATATTTTGGAATCTAAATTAGACGAGTACGTCAAAAAATTGTATTTCTAATAAATAATCGAGAGCGAGGACTCTCGATGATAGCCAAGGTAATACAATTTCCAATAAAAGAAAAAGTTATAGGTTATAAAATTCCGTTATTTACGGATGAAGAAATATTCATTACAATTTCAGCAATGAATATTTTTAGTGATCTGCAATATAAAATTACAGAAAAAAATTTAACTGACCATGATCCTCTCATGGTCATTGATGCCTTAATGAAAGCTAAAGAATCAGAAATAATTTCTGGAATTTGTAAAAGAATTATAGGCAATATACTTAAAGCAGTAGAACCTGTAGAAATGAGAGGTTAATTTGAATATTTTTTATCTAAATAATGATCCCAAAGAATGTGCAAGATTACACAATGATAAACATGTGGTAAAGATGATTCTTGAATATGGGCAACTAATGTCTACTGCCCATAGAGTATTGGATGGCAAGGAATACCTGGGTAAAACAGCTAACGGAAGAAATATTAAACGTTGGTTATTACCTGATGAAAGAGAAAATGTGATGTGGAAAGCAAGCCACATTAAACATCCATCGGGGATTTGGACTCGGCAGTCTAAAGAAAACTACAAATGGTTGTACCGTCTTTGGTTTTATCTATTACAAGAATATACTTATAGATATGGCAAAAAACATTCTGCAGAAAGAATGATGTCTCATTTTTGGCTATATCCGACGAACATCCCCGAAGGACCTTTTACCGATCCAACTCCTGCTATGCCAGATCAGTTTAAAATATCTGGAGATAGCATTAGATCATATATAAATTATTACGTCGGTGCCAAACAACACTTGGCATCATGGAAACATAGGGAAATCCCTAACTGGTGGATAAATGCCTAGCTATAGTTTTAAATGTTCAAATTGTGATCATATATTTGATGTGTTCTGCTCTATGAAAGATAGAAAGGAACAAGAGTGTCCAAACTGCAAATCAAAAAATTATGAGACACATCATCGAGGCGGTAATGCGTTGATTGATCCGGTTCGTCTTGGGGTCAGAACCATTGATGGTGGGTTTAGAGAAGTCTTGTCTAAGATCGCTCAAAATAATTATAAAAGCAACTTGGCGGACAAACTATCAAGACGATGAAAACTTATCTTCAACACTTTCTCCTTGGGGGTAATAGCTGAGAAGTTATTGCCCTCACTTACTTTAAGAGGGCATTCATGGCAAAACAAAAAAATAATACACAATTGCATTCTATTCAACCTCATCTTACTATTCACAACAAGTTAAAGGTAAGACTGGATGATATGAATGTCATTGAGCCATTGACAGATAACCAAAGGAGAGTATTTGAGCTTTATCAAAACTCCAATATCATGTTGTTACATGGAGTAGCAGGAACAGGTAAAACTTTCATCGCTTTATATCACGCACTAGAGGAGGTACTTGATAAATCCAATCCTTTTGAAAAAGTAGTTATAGTTAGATCAGCAGTATCCAGTAGAGATATTGGACATTTGCCTGGAGACGAAAAGGAAAAGACAGAAGTCTACACGGAACCTTATGTAGGTATTTGTCAAGATTTATTTAATAGATATGATGCATATCAGAGATTAGTAGAGCAAGGAGCAATACAATTTTTGGTTACTTCATTCGTAAGAGGTATTACTTTAGATAATAGTATTATTCTTGTTGATGAATGTCAAAATATGACAGACATGGAACTTAATTCAATTATAACCAGAGTGGGAGATAGATCTAAAATTATATTCTGCGGTGATTTTAGACAAACAGACCTTTATAGAAAAACTGATATGTCGGGTCTTAAAAAATTTATGGTTATAGCAGACATGATGCCCTCATTTAAAACTATAGAATTTGGAGTAGAAGATATAGTTAGATCATCTTTAGTAAAAGAATACATCTTAGCTAGGTTAGAATACGAATCCAGATACGGGGGAAATTAGGTATAAATAAAAGAGTCGGTTTCCGACTCTTTTTTATCTATAAATATTAAGATGAATTTAATCTTTACTTCCCCAACTATTTCCAAAGTAAAATTACGAGGAGTAATTTTGCGAGGACAAAGCACAGGTATACCAACAGTATTTTCCTCTAATTATGTATTTTCGCAAGGTGAAAATATAACTCAAGGACAAATACAAATATTACCAAATGTTCAAGTCGAGGTACCTCCCGGTGCCGTCTGGAATTTACAGCCCTAAATGTCAACAATTTTAAATGCAAATTCCATTCTAGGTTTAGTAATTGTTCCTGATTCTTCAGGTGAACTGCAACTTAGAACTGCTAATGTAACTGCTCTTACTGTAGCTAATGCTAGAGTAGGTATAGGTGGCAGTGTAGATTCGAATGCTAATCTTAAGATAACAGGTAATGTAATAGTTACAGAAACAGCTAACGTGTTTTCCTTGGCTGTTTCGGGATATGGTAATGTTATAAGTAGCACTGGTGTTTGGCTTGGTCAGGGTGCTATCGGTGCACAGGGCGCACAGGGTGCTCAGGGGGTCCAAGGGTCACAGGGTGTACAAGGTGCAGTAGGTGCTCAAGGGTCACAGGGTGTACAAGGCTCAACGGGTGATCAAGGTGTACAAGGGTCACAGGGTGCCCAAGGTGTCCAGGGCGCAACAGGTGTAGGTGTCCAAGGTGCTCAGGGTGCCCAAGGTGTGGCAGGTCCAGCTGGCAGTGGCGGTGGATCGGCAAATGTAGCAATCTACGACGAAAATGTTTTAATTACCAGTAATGTAACCGGTATAAATTTTACGGGTTCTGGTGTTACTGCTACATTATCGGGTTCTAATGTCATTGTTACCATTTCTGCTACAGGCGGCGATGGCTCAACAGCAAATGCAGATAATGTTATTCACACCATAGACACATTTAACGGTGATGGTACCACAACATCATTTACTCTTACATCTAATGCATCACAAACAGATTCGTTGGTTATTTTAGATGGTTTGGTACAATTTTATTCGACAGATTATAACATTAGTAATAGCACTTCCTTGGTATTTACGTCAGCTCCAGAAGTCGGTGAGACAATTAAAGTATTGCATCTACAAGGTGCAGGTGCGAGTAATGTGCCTGAAGACTGGGGCCTAGTTGATACATCAGCAACTACTACAGAAGATTACGGAAGCATAGTATGACAAAACAAGTACAAATAAGAAGAGGATCAACCTCACAACACAATACTTTCACCGGGGCGTCTGGCGAAATAACAGTTGATACCGATTTAAGTACAGTTAGAGTACACGACAATGCTTTAGCTGGTGGCCATAGATTGGCAAAATACGCAGAATTAACCACAGCCAATGTCACTGAGGTTACTAATCTTTATTTTACCAACTCCAGATCGAGATTGGCATTAACATCCGGTAACACAATCGGTTATAATAATACCACAGGCAACATTACTCTAACTCCGTCAGGTGTCACTGCTGCTGTATATGGAAATGCTACCTTAATACCAATTATAACTGTGGATACCTTCGGTAGAGTCACTTCGGTCAGTAACGTTGCCTTAACCGCTACCGGTACTATATCGTCAGTTGCGGGTGTCAGCACCGGGGCGGTATCAAATACTCAGTTATCTGCGGGTGTATCTTCGGCAGGGTTAACTGATATAGGTAATGTCACCTTATCCAACACAAGCATTATCATGACTGGCGCTGCAGTATCTAGAGTCGTCAATCTGGGTAACACCATCGCATTGTGCAACATCAATGTTCAAGCAGGATCATATTTTACAGCAAATTCAAATGTAAATACCACTTGGCAATTCACTAATGCTTCGAGTGCTGCTAATGTTGCACAGGCATTTACTCTTGAGTTGTACAACGGCGGTTCATTTACTCAAACCTGGCCAAATGCGGTCAGATGGCCTGGGAATGTGGCACCGGCATTATCTCCTAATTTATATGATATGTTGGTTTTTGTGACAGATAGTAATGGTACTTCTTGGCGTGGTTCAGTTCAAACGGGGTATACTGCATAATGGATTTGATAGCAAAAAGTTTAATAGGTAGTTATGCGAAGGGACCAATAGATCCCTATTTCGAATACACTACTTTGTTGTTGAGCGGAAACGGATTAAACGGTGCACAAAATGGTAGAACTGGACCAGCTGCAGCATACAGAGACGGTACATTTTTAGATGCCTCTACCAACAACTTCACCATCACCCGCAACGGCAACACGACACAGGGAACCTTTAGCCCGTTCAGTCAGACAGGGTGGGGGAATTACTTTGATGGGAGTTCATCGTTAAGTATCGCAAACAATGCCGCTTTCCAAATGTCAACAGGCGACTTCTGCCTTGAGGGATGGTTTTACTGCACAGGAACCTCGGTAATGTGTCCTTTTGGGACAAATTATTTAGGCTCAAGCAACTACATAATTGTTACTTTAAATCGCTCTGGCGCTGGACAAATTGATGCTGCTATTCAAGATAGCTCATCAATTTCCACGAGCACTAACTCCTTTTCAAACAATACTTGGAACCATCTTGTTTATTGTAGGACTAGCGGTACGGTATCACTTTTTCTGAATGGGGATAGGGTGGCTACGGGAACGGACTCCAGCGCTACAAACCCAACAGGCGCATTTCAGATTGGTACGAATACAGCGTTAGCAAGACCTTTCTCTGGCTATTTATCCAATGTCAGACTTATTAAGGGATCACAACCATACAACGCAACATCAACAACCATTACCGTCCCCACCGAACCACTAACAGCAATCTCAGGCACTTCCCTCCTCACCTGCCAATCCAACCGCTTCAAAGATAACAGCACTAATAATTTCACGATCACAACAAGCGGCTCACCAACCGTAGTCGCCTTCTCCCCATTCAACCCCTCTGCATCGTGGTCTGCTGCGACCTATGGTGGGTCAGGGTATTTTGATGGTAGTGGGGATTATTTGACTGCGCCTAACAATACGGCTTTTGATTTAGGGTCTAGCGACTTTACTATTTCGCTTTGGTATTACCCGTTAGTAAGCGGCAACACAGAAAGATTGGTTCAATGGCAAAACGGCGCTGCCTCAAACAGTAATTATGGATATTTTTTGTTCAAAACTACTGCCAATCAAATTACGTTTGGAACACAAAGCGGAGGCAGCACTCAATCTGGCACATCCTCTAGTTCTGTTCAAATAAACGCTTGGAATTATATTGTTGTAACAAGAACAGGAACTTCAGCAACCATTTATGTTAATGGTGTTGGTACTTCAATAAGTGTTTATTCTACTATTGCAAGCCCAAGCGGCGCTCTTTTATATATTTCATCAGACGCAGGAACTGGTCAGTATGCCCAAGGATATTTATCTGGGCTAAGGATTCTAAAAGGAACAGCCGATACACCTTCTTCTTCCAATCCAACATCCCCACCAACCGCCATCACCAACACCAGCCTCCTCCTTAACTTCACCAACGCCGGTATCTATGACGCTACGTCTAAGAATGACTTGGAGACTGTTGGCAATGCTCAGATCAGTACGGCTATTTCTGCTAAGTGGGGAAGCGGGACTATGGCTTTTGATGGGACGGGGGATTATTTATTAACACCTAGTTCAGTCAATCTTAATTATGGTTCTGGTAGTTTTACGTTTGAAGGGTGGCTGTATGTATCAAGTTACCCATCATGGGGTTCTATAGGTACGATCATAGCTAACCGAGCAAACGCATCTTCTTATACGGGAAATATTTTTCTAGCAGTAACAAATCAATCTAGTTCAAATAAAATAAAAATATGGGCATCTTCTAGTGGTTCTGGTCATGACGTTTTTAACGAAGTTGATGTTGCTACGGGTTTATCAACTAACACTTGGTTTCATCTTGCAGTAGTAAGAAGCGGAAATACTTGGTATGGGTTTGTTAATGGATCACAAACCTGGACTACAACCTCATCATCTACGTTAAATTCAAACACAGTGGCAACAACCATTGGCGCAGACACAAATGGCAATGGATTTACGGGTTATATGCAAGACCTACGCATCACCAAAGGCTACGCTCGCTACACATCCAGCTTCACTGCTCCAACAGCAGCGTTTCCCACGTTATAGGACTAGACCATGCAATACTGGACAAAAAACGGGTCTATCCCAAGCACTGAAACAGACAAAAATGAAAAATACTTTAGGAGTATTTGATGTACGCAAAAGTAGACAACAACATTGTTACAGAGGTTTTTAATTTAAAGGAAAAATATAACAACGTATCTTTCCCAAACTATGGTCCCAGTCAAGAATGGTTGGAAGAAAACAATTTGTATTCTGTAACAGTCTTTAAACAGCATGATAGAAATACAGAGAAATTGGTATCGTGTGAACCATATTTCGAAAACAATCAAGTATTTCTGGTAACAGTTCAACAATTAACCGAAGAAGAAATCAACAGTAAAAACGAATCTCAATGGGCAAATATCAGATCTACTAGAAACAATTTGCTTAAAGATTCCGACTGGACAGCATTGGTAGATGTTGATTTATCTGCTGAAAAGAAATCTGAATGGGCTATCTATAGACAAGCATTAAGAGACATAACAGCACAACAAAATCCATTTGATATTACGTGGCCCACCGTTCCAAATAAATAAGTAAATGAGAAGAATAAAAGTCAGTAGAGTAGTAGCCAATGTTACCAGCAACAATTATCTTGCTGTTTCCGAAAATACTATCTTTGGAGTCGCTCTTAATTCCAGTAATGTTACCGAGGGATCTAATCTTTACTTTACCAACGCCAGAGCCTATGCCAATACATTAGTTGCAATCAAGACTGGTAATGGTATCGCTTATAGTAATATAACAGGAAATATTACATTATCAGCTACAGGAGTTTTGGCAGAAAATTATGGTAATACTACCCATCATGTAGGATTGGTGATAGATAGTACAGGTAGAATTACTTCTGCTAATTCTATTCCTTTAGCTGCAGGTCCTCAAGGAAACCAAGGTGACCAAGGCGCACAGGGTGTCCAGGGCGCAGTTGGTGCACAGGGCAATCAAGGTGTCCAAGGTGCAGTTGGTGCACAGGGCGCAGTTGGTGCACAGGGCAATCAAGGTGTCCAAGGCGCAGTTGGTGCACAGGGTAATCAAGGTGTCCAAGGTGCAGTTGGTGCACAGGGCGCAGTTGGTGCACAGGGCGCAGTTGGTGCACAGGGCGCAGTTGGTGCACAGGGCGCAGTTGGTGCACAGGGCGCATCAGGTCCTCAAGGAAACCAAGGTGTCCAAGGCGCAGTTGGTGCACAGGGCGCAGTTGGTGCACAGGGTAATCAAGGTGTCCAAGGCGCAGTTGGTGCACAGGGCGCAACAGGACCACAGGGTAATCAAGGTGTCCAGGGTGCAACAGGTCCACAGGGTAATCAAGGTGTACAAGGTGCAACAGGTGCTCAAGGGGCACAGGGCGTCCAAGGCGCAACAGGTGTAGGTGTCCAAGGCGCTCAGGGTGTACAAGGTGCTTCTGGTTCGGGTGGTGGCGGAGCCTATTCAACTAAAACTAGTAATTACACGGCAGTAGCTTTCGATAATATCATCACTAATTCTTCTGGTGGTAGTTTCACTATAACATTACCAGCAACACCAAGTTCTGGTGATTCTATTACCATAGCAGATCAAGGTTATTGGGGAGACTATCCTGTAACTGTTGATAGAAATGGCAATACAATAGAGGGTCAAAGTGACAATTTATCTTTAGATTTTAGCGGTGTCAGTGTAACGTTAATCTACAGTGGTAGTACATGGCAGGTTGTTACTTCTTTGGGTAAACAAGGTGCCCAAGGTGCTACAGGTTCTACATTTACAACAGGAAAGGCAATAGCAATGTCTATTGTGTTCGGGGGATAATATGGCAAGTCCTAATATAGTTGGGGTGGTTAATATCACAGGAAATACAATAGTATCTAATGTAACTACTATATTTTCTAACGTAATTACTAATACTTCTACAAGTAATTCTATTATAAAAATTAATAACTTGATTGTATCCAATTACTCCAATGCCTCCATTACTTCCACAGTTCAATTAAATAGAAGTGCTGCTAATTATTATTTTGCCGGAGCTATAACAATACCAGCAAATTCTACACTTGTAGTTATAGGTAAAGATACAGGTGTTTATCTTTTAGAAGGCGATGTTATTCAAGCTAATGTATCTGCTAATGTATCAGCTTCTTTAATTGCGTCATTTGAAACCATAAGTTAATGAGACATAGATCTAATAAAGGAATTATAGGGCCCCAACAGCTGGTAACTTCCAGTAGTGCTGGAGGGATACATTCTATTTTAGATCATTTTTTAAACAAAGGTGCCGGAACTTGGCCTATTTACGGTGGCTACACCATCGTCCAAACCTTTACCGCTACGTCTACTTGGACTTGCCCTGCTGGTGTTACAGAGGTTGATTATTTGGTTGTGGCTGGTGGGGGTGGGGGTGGCTCTCGCCATGGAGGTGGCGGGGGAGCGGGGGGGATGAGATACGGTACTGGATTGGCGGTTAGCGCTGGGACTGACTACACAATCACCGTAGGTGGCGGCGGCGCAGGAAATACAAACACAGGTAGCGCCGGTGGTGGGGTAACAGGCGGCGATTCAATCTTCCTCTCTGTTACATCAAAAGGTGGCGGTGGTGGGGGTGGTGTTTCAGGATCTAGCCCCGGTCTCCCTGGTGGTTCTGGTGGTGGCGCTGGGTACAGTGGCCCTGGTGGATCTGCAATTGCAATAACTCCTGTTCCAGGGGAAATTTCAACTACACAAGGTAATAATGGGGCAACTCTTGGCGCTGACACATTAGATGCGTCTGGTGGCGGCGGCGCTGGTAGTGCAGGATCGGCTAGACCGTCCTCTGGAATTGGTGGCAGTGGTGGAAACGGTTTAATAGGCCCATCATTCGCTTCATCTTATGGTGGAGCCGGTCCTGGTGGGTCACCTTCTACTGGGTATTACGCTGGCGGTGGAGGGGGCGGCGTATTTAACGTACCCAACAATGGCGGTCCTGGTGGCATAGGTGGCGGTGGAAAAGGTGCTGCTAATGTTACTGCTGGGTCAGCAGGTACAAACACATCCGGTGGCGGCGGGGGCGGTGGCAGTGGTGCTGCTGGTGGTTATAACGGCGGCTCCGGCATTGTTATCCTCAAGTACACCGTAGCAAGTCAAACCGTATTTACGTTCAAAGGCACTACCACTTGGAAATGCCCCGCAGGTGTAACCAGCGTGGATTATCTTGTGGTTGGTGGGGGCGGCGGCAGTGGAAGCCCCGTCGATGGAACAAACCAAAATCCAACAGGAGGCGGTGGTGCAGGTGGCTTCCGCACCGGAACCGCATTGAGCGTTACTGGTGGAACAGAGTACGCTATCACTGTTGGAGCGGGGGGTACTGCTGGAACAACAGGAAATTCCGGTAATGCGGGTTCTAATTCGGTGTTTAGCATCATTACATCTACGGGCGGTGGCGGGGGTGAAGGTGGCGTTTCAGGCGCTGGTAATGGCGGTTCTGGTGGCGGTGGTAGCGGATCAGTAAACTCTGGAGGCACTAGACCGGGAGGGAGCGGTAACACTCCATCAGTAAGCCCCTCGCAGGGGAGTAATGGCGGCACCGGTATCGGCGCTGGAAACCCAGGAACTGCAACAGATAGAGGGGGTGGTGGTGGCGGTGGCGCTTCTGCTGTTGGTGCTAATGGAGCTTTAGGCATCGGAGGAAATGGCGGAGCTGGTACTTCGTCTAGCATTTCTGGTTCTCCCGTTACTTATGCTGGCGGAGGTGGCGGGGCAGGTGGAACTGCAGGTACCGGTGGCGCTGGAGGTGGTGCAACAGCAGGTGCGTCTTCAACTCCTTCAGCAGGAACTGTTAACACAGGCGGTGGTGGTGGTGGCTGTCGTGCCACGCCGGGAACAGGCTCTGCAGGCGGTTCCGGTATCGTCATCATAAAAATAAATCAATAAGAGGGTCTATGACAACTAAGGTTTTCATTAGTTATGTAATTACACATTCAAGAAATTAAATAATAAATAACAGATGCCTATATCGTTAAAATCAATAGCACAAGCAAATCTTGAGAACGTAACCATCTCTGATACTGCACCTACTCCATTCCCTCAAGGTATTTTTTGGTTAGATAGCTCCTATTTAGATTTATACGTAGCATATAGTAATGTTTGGGTTATGGTTGGTACCAGCGGACAAGCACCCGAACAACTTAATCCATTTTTGTTGTCTGGTATGTAAGGAACAATTATGACAACGGTCTATAAAGTTTTAGCTCAGTCTATTCCAACACAGAATACGTTAACTACTGTGTACAGCGTACCAAATGGAAATACCGCAGTTATTTCTACATTATCTGTTTGCAATCAATCTAATGTTAATAATGCTTCGTACAGAATAGCTATTCAAAAGAATAATGCAGCAATTTCGTCTAACGCATATATTGTTTTCGATGCATCAGTAGCAACTTTAGATACAGCATTTTTGACATTGGGTATTACAATGGGTAGTAATGATGTCCTGAGTGCAAATATTACATCAGGAAATTCTAACGTATCTATTAATGTATTTGGGTCGGAGATTTTTTAATGGCTCTGGCATTTGCCTCTTCTATTAATAAAAGAAGAACTATTTCACAGGTATTCAAAAGATTTATTTCTGGTTATTCTATAGTCCAAACCTTTACTGCTACGTCTACTTGGACATGCCCTACTGGTGTTACTAGTGTTGAGTATTTGGTTGTGGCTGGTGGTGGTAGCGGAGGAAGAAACAATAACGGTGCTGGTGGGGGGGCTGGCGGGTATAGAACTGGAACTGGATTAAGTGTGGCCGCAGGAAATGATTACACCATTACCGTTGGTGGCGGTGGTGCAGCTTTAACTGGTGCTGGGGCCGGTAATAATGGAAGTGATTCTTATATCCAATCAACAGCCTCTCCTCATATAACTGCAAATCCTTCTGCTCCAGGAAATCCATACGCAAATGCTTTTGTAGCATTTGGCGGCGGTGGTGGGGGTGGTACAGGTAGCTTAGGTGGCAAGAATGGTGGTTGTGGTGGTGGTGGGGCTGGTAGCGGATCACCTGCTCCTGGTGGAACAGGAAATACGCCATCAACTTCACCAAGTCAAGGTAATAATGGTGGTGCTGGACTAGATGGCACTGGTGCTGGTGGTGGTGGTGGGGCTGGTGGGAATGGTACTGCTGGTGGTAATCCAGGTGGTGGTGGCGGTGTCGGTATACAAGGCCCATCTTTTGCGTCATCGTATGGTGGCTCTGGGCCTGGAGGATCTCCTTCAACAGGTTATTTTTCTGGTGGCGGCGCAGGTAATGGCCCTGCTGGTAACACAGCAGGTTATGGTGGCGGTGGAGCCACAAGCACTAATGGAACCACTAATAGCGGTGGAGGCGGGGGCGGGTGGAATGGGTCTGGTAATTCAGGAGCAGGCGGCTCCGGCATTGTTATTCTCAAGTACACCGTAGCAACTCAAACCGTATTTACGTTCAAAGGCACTACCACTTGGACTTGCCCCGCAGGTGTAACCAGCGTTGACTATCTTGTAGTGGCTGGTGGCGGTGGTGGTGGAACTGGAGGCGGTCGTGGAGGTGGTGGCGGTGCTGGTGGTTATAGAACTGGCACAGCATTATCTGTAACAGCCGGCACTGATTACACCGTAACTGTTGGTGGTGGTGGTAATGGTGGAAATGTCGGCAGTAATTCGGTATTTAGCACCATTACATCCGCTGGTGGAGGTAACGGCGGAGGCGGCCCTTCATCACAAACCGGTGCAAACGGAGGTTCTGGAGGCGGTGGAGGTGCATTGGGTTCGCAACCAGCTAGCACTGGCGGGTCTGGAAACACTCCTTCCACGAGTCCTTCGCAAGGATCAAACGGTGGCGGCGGTACTGGATCGCCATCTTTTTATACTGGTGGCGGAGGCGGTGCTGGTGGTGTTGGTGGAACTGGCGCAGCTCCATCATCTGGAAACGGCGGTAACGGCACTGCTTCAAGTATTAGCGGTTCGTCTGTAACTTATGCCGGTGGTGGCGGTGGTTCTATGGATCCATCAGGTGCAGGCACAGGTGGTACAGGTGGTGGCGGTAATGGTGATAATGGATCAAGTAATACAGGATTAACGGCAGGCACAACTAACACAGGCGGTGGGGGTGGAGGTTCAATTGCTCCTGGAACGGGAGCAAATGGCGGCTCCGGTATCGTAATCATAAAAATAAATCAATAAATTTACTATGGAGATACAATGAAAAAGAAAACAAAACAATCTAAAGAACAATCTGAATTAAAAATTTATCGGCTAATGGGAATAGATACAGCAATGCATCTATTAAGACCAGGAGCCAAATGGGAAATATCAAACAACGTCTTTACTCGGTGGGAAGATTCGAGACCTTGTCCAACGATAGAAGAAGTTTATGCAACAATAGAAAAGATAAAACAGTTTGAAGAAAGTATTGATACAATTTATCTACCAGAACAGCTCAAACAAATGGGCATTGAGCAAAAACAATTAGAAGAGGCATTAAAGTGAGTGATGAAATTATTACACCTATTAGCAGTAATGTTTTTAAGTTTCCGGGTAAAGCAGTAATTCATAATTTATTTCCAACTCCAGTGGGTTGCTATACTGTAGAACACAAGTTGACCAAAAAAGAATTAAATTTTCTTTTGAATCAACCTCAAAGAAACAATATGGGTAACACCACAAGTGTTGATAATAAAATTCTAAATAATAAAGAGCTAAGCACGTTTAAAAAAGCATTAGAACTAAAACTTAGTATGTATTTTAATGAGGTATACAATCCAAAATATGAAGTTAATTTGAGAATTACTCAATCCTGGGTTAACTATACAAAACAAGGACAGTATCATCACAAGCACAGACATCCAAATTCATTTGTATCTGGTGTATACTACATAGAAACATCTGACACAGATAAAATTTATTTTTATAATAAAGAACCAGCAAACAATATTAAAATGCCCCCTGTAATGTGGAACACTTGGAACAGTGAATCATGGTGGTTCGAGGCAACAAAGGGTGATTTGTTTTTATTTCCATCTACCTTAGAGCACATGGTGGAAACAGTTAATGCAGAAAACACAAGAATTTCTTTATCCTTTAATACTTTTCCAGTAGGAATAGTAGGTGAAGAAAAAGATTTAACTTTATTAGAACTTACTTAATAAATACTTTTATTTGAGGCAAAATATGGCACATTTCGCTAAAATAGACGAGAATAGCGTAGTTACTTCTGTTGTCGTAGTAGAAAATAAAGATACATCAGATGCAGCAGGTGTTGAAAAGGAACACATTGGTGCAGCTCATCTTGAGAAAATTCTCGGTGGTACTTGGAAACAAACAAGTTACAATGCCAATTTTAGAAAAAATTATGCTGGTATTGGGTACACATTCGATGCTCAACGTAATGCTTTTATTCCACCCAAACCATTTAATAGTTGGGTATTAGTAGAAGAAACATGCCAGTGGAAAGCACCTGTAGATATGCCTGGTGATGCTGGAACAGGCGATCCTCCAAAGATGTATTCTTGGGACGAGAATGTTGTTAATTGGGTATTGGTAACTAACTAAAATGGCCATTTCCTTTCCATCAAGTCCAATTACAGGACAGACATTTACTGCAGGTGGAAAACTTTGGATTTATAATGGTGTTGGTTGGCTTGGGGCAAACACGCTATCAACAGTTACAGTAGACACCACTACAATTAAGAAATTAGATTACGGTTTAAATATTTTATTGGATTAAAAAAATGGCCAATCCTAATTTAGCAAACGTATCTGCCGGATATGGTAAAATGGCATTTCAAAATGTCGCCAATACTTTTGCAAACATTGTAGTTAATACATCTACAAGTAATACTATAGTGAAAGTAAATAGTTTATTCTTATCAAATTATGATGGAACCAATGTAGCTAATGTTACAGTAAATATTTCTAATGCTGGTATTAGTTATAGTGTTTTGACCAATGTTTCTATTCCTTTACAGAGTTCTTTAATTGCTATAGACAAAGAAAGTTCTATCTATATGGAGGAAGGGCAATTTATGCAATTAAAAGCACATGCCAATAATCATGTCCAAGCTGTTTTAAGTTACGATATTATAAGTTAATGAGATCTAACGGTGGAATAGTAGGGGTAGTAAACAATCCTGCCTTATCCTTTTCCAGTGGTTTATGGACACTGGGTGACAAGTTTATAGCTACAAAACTTGGTACTTGGCCTCTTTACGGTGGCTTCAGCATCGTCCAAACCTTTACAGCAACAAGCACTTGGACATGCCCTACTGGTGTTACAGAGGTTGAGTATTTGGTTGTGGCTGGTGGAGGTGGTGGTGGTTGCAGACGTGGAGCCGGAGGCGGTGCAGGAGGATTCAGAACGGGTACTGGTTTAACTGTTACACCAAACCAAGATTACACTATTACAGTCGGTGCAGCGGGAACAGCAGGTTTAAATTCTGGTAGTACAGTAGCAGGAAATGGTGGTAATAGTTATATTTCTGGGCCTGGGATTACTAACAATCCTTCATCTGGAAACCCGTACACCAATGCACTAGTGGCTTATGGTGGAGGTGGTGGAGGTGGTGACGGCCCCAGTATTAGTAACGGCGCAAGCGGAGGATCAGGAGGCGGTGCTGCTGGCTATAGCGGAGCAACGGCTGGTTCTGGAAATACACCAAATACAACGGATGCACCGTATGGTGGGCCATCTTCTCAAGGCAATAACGGTGGCTCATCTTCATCGTCTGGCCCGAATATTGGGTCTGGAGGCGGCGGCGGCGCTGGTGGAAGCGGAGGTTCTGGAACTTCAACTTCTGGCGGTGCTGGTGGCAATGGAATTCAAGGCCCGTCTTTTGCATCTAGTTATGGAAGTTCTGGCCCAGGAGGATCACCTGCTAAAGGATATTTTTCCGGCGGTGGTGGCGGTGGAACGTATAACGGGCCTAATCTAGGTGGCGCTGGTGGTTATGGCGGCGGCGGCAATTCTGGTAGTTATTCTGGATTGGGTAACGGAGTAGCTGGCGTAACAAATTCTGGTGGTGGTGGGGGTGCTGGGTCAAACGGCGACCCTGGATTAAATTACGATGGAGCAGCAGGCGGCTCCGGTATTGTTATCCTGAAGTATTTCGTACCATCACAAACTGTATTTACGTTCAAAGGCACTACCACTTGGACTTGCCCCGCAGGTGTAACCAGCGCTGACTATCTTGTGGTTGCTGGTGGGGGTGGGGGTG
>Ga0172376_10001605_pt1 | contig 28768 bp, 30 predicted proteins | sample Lak35m_FD_121114 | JGI IMG/M metagenome (GOLD analysis project Ga0172376, IMG submission 121114) | Freshwater microbial communities from Kabuno Bay, South-Kivu, Congo - kab_092012_35m | ecosystem: Environmental > Aquatic > Freshwater > Lake | place: Democratic Republic of the Congo: South-Kivu...
ACGAGTCCGTTTACGCGGTGTTCGTGTTGCTTCCAAATGAGTTGCGCAATGGTTCCGCCCATTGAGTAGCCAACTGGAATGAATGTGTTGATGCCGAGCGTGTCTGCAAGTGCGACGACATCGTCTGCGCAGTCTTCAAGTCGAAATGAACTACGGGACCTGATTCCTTGTCCATGTCCGCGGTGATCGAGTGCAACAACGTTGAAGTGTTTACCAAGCTCCTCGAAACAGGTAAACCAATTCAGGTCGGCAGTTGCAGTCCAGCCGTGCAACAAAATAAGTGTTGGCGCGTTTTCGGGGCCTTGCACTTCACGAATGAAGGTTTGACCGCGATCTGGAATATCGATTAAGCGGCCGGGGGGAAGCGCCATGTTCTCCGAACTACTTCTGAGACTTCGTAGACAACACTTTTACTTTGAGCATTCCGTTTGGCGCTTCGTACGAAACCATGTCGCCTTCTTTTGCGCCAAGCAACGCTGAACCGAGTGGGGAAGAAGGGCTCATCACGCTGACATCTCTAGTGTCTGGCTTTTCTTCAACGTGTCCAATGAGATATGACTCTGCATCGTTGTCCGAGTCACCTTCGTAGACAATGGCAACGATTGAGCCGAGTCCGACAACGCCATCGGGTGCCGGTGACACCACTTCGGCGTCTTCGAGGATGGATTCGATCTGGCGAATACGGCCTTCCATATGGCCCTGTTCGTCCTTAGCGGCGTGGTAGTCGCCGTTTTCCTTGAGGTCGCCAAGTTCGCGCGCACGCTCAATTTTGTTGGCTACATCGATGCGTCCGCGAGTGGTGAGGTCGTCAAACTCGGCCTGTAAACGGTCATAGGTGGACTTCGAGAGTTGGTGCTTAGCCATACGGACTAAGGCTATCTGCGCAAAATCCACCCTACGATGGAGCATCACTATGTCTGCGAAATCATCACATGCTCATCGCGTTGCAATAATCGGCGGCGACGGAATTGGACCAGAGGTCACGGCCGAGGCGTTGAAGGTGGTGAAGGCCGCAGGAATTGAATTAGAGACCACAAGTTTCGACCTTGGCGGTGCTCGTTACTTGCGTGATGGCGAAGTGTTGTCAGATGCCACACTTGCAGAGCTTCGCAAGTTTGACGCCATCTTGCTTGGCGCAGTTGGTACACCTGCGGTACCACCAGGAGTAATTGAGCGCGGATTACTTTTGAAGATGCGTTTTGAATTGGATTTGTACATCAACCAGCGTCCGTTCGCTGGAGTTGCACCTGGTCATACGCAGTCACACGACTTCGTCGTGATTCGCGAGAACACCGAAGGACCATATGTTGGTGAAGGTGGAGTGCTGCGCAAGGGCACGCCATTTGAAGTGGCAACACAGGGAAGCGTAAACACCGCGCACGGTGTAGAGCGTTGCGTACGTTACGCATTTGAACTTGCAGCTCAGCGCGAACGCAAACACCTGACATTGGTGCACAAAACAAACGTGCTCACGTTTGCAGGAGACTTGTGGCAGCGCACGTTCAGTAAAGTTGCTGAAGAGTTTCCACAAGTTGGAACCGCGTACAACCACGTAGACGCAGCATGTATCTACTTCGTTCAAGATCCACAGCGCTACGACGTCATTGTGACCGACAACTTATTCGGCGACATTTTGACTGACCTTGGTGGAGCAGTAAGTGGCGGAATTGGCGTTGCCTCTTCGGCCAACTTAAACCCAAAGCGCACCGGACCTTCCATGTTCGAACCGGTTCACGGATCTGCGCCAGACATTGTTGGCACAGGCAAGGCCAACCCAGTTGCAGCCATTTTGTCTGCAGCCCACATGCTGGAGTTCTTGGGTGAAAATGCTGGGGCAGCCAGGTTGCGTGCAGCCTGCGAAAAGCCAAGTGCGGGCTCAACCTCGCAAGTTGGCGACGAAATTGCAGCCCGAGTTGCGGGCAAGTAACGCTAAGTTATATCAACATTTGTAACTAAGGGGACGTCATGCCAATTACCACGACACCAAAAATTTGGATGAACGGAAAGCTTGTCGATTGGGACAAGGCACAAGTTCATGTGCTCACGCACACGCTGCATTACGGCACTGGTGTGTTCGAAGGTATTCGCGCATACGAAACCGACAAGGGTCCAGCAGTGTTCCGCCTCACTGAGCACATGCAGCGGTTTATCAACTCAGCAAAAATCTTGGCAATGCCAATGCCGTACTCGCTTGAAGAGCTTGTTCAAGCTGTGAAAGACACGGTTGCATCAACAGGATTGCCTGCGTGTTACGTGCGTCCGATTGCGTATTACGGATACGGCGAAATGGGACTGAACACCACGCCGTGCAAGACCGACGTTGCAATTGCATGCTGGCCATGGGGCGCATATTTGGGCGATGACGCCGTTGAAAAGGGTGTGCGCATGAAGATTTCCTCATGGACACGCCACGATCACAACACCATGCCACCAGCAGCAAAAACAGTTGGTAACTACGTGAACTCATCGCTTGCAAAAGTTGAAGCGTTGAAGGCCGGTTACGACGAAGCCATCATGCTTGCACCAAACGGTTTGGTCGCAGAATGTACAGGCGAGAACTTGTTCGTTGTTCGCAACGGAATCATCTTGACTCCACCAACTTCGGCTGGAGCGCTTGAGGGAATTACGCAAAACAGCGTCACGCGCATCGCTCAAGACTTGGGTTACGAGGTGCGAGTAGACAACATTGCACGCAGCGATTTGTACATTGCCGAAGAAATCTTCGCCTGCGGAACGGCAGCGGAAGTTGGTTCGGTAAGTTCAGTCGACGATCGTCCGGTGCCATGCCCGGGTCCGATCACGCGAGCAATTGCCTCCACCTATGCCAAGGCTGTGCGCGGCCAAGACCCGCGTTATGTCGACTGGCTCGAATACACGAAATAACAGGCCTCGTATTACACGGGGGTGACTTGGAGGGGTTTCCCCCAGGTTCATCCACAGGCGTTTCCACAAGCGGAATATCGTCCGCATGGCTTTATCCACAGGTATCCCCACAGGTTCGTGTTCCACAGGTTGGCGAACGCCATTTCGTGCGTCAGACTAGAGACGTGAAACTTTTTGGAGCCACCCAGTCCAGCATTGCGATCATCATTATTCGATAGGCGTGCGTCATCCGACGTACGCCCAAGCCGCCCAAACGGGCGGCTTTTTTAATCCCCAAAATTCGACAGTAGAGAAGAGCAGCAGATGACAAAGCAACAACTCGTAGAAGTATTCGACACCACATTGCGAGACGGCATGCAAGTGGAAGGCGTATCGGCAAGCGTTGAAGACAAGTTGCGCATTGCAGAACAACTGGACTACTTGGGCGTGCACTTCATTGAAGGTGGTTGGCCTGGCGCGAATCCTAAAGACATCGAGTTCTTTGCCCGTGCAAAGAAAGAGCTGGTGTTCACCACTTCTGCGTTAGTTGCTTTCGGCTCAACGCGTCGCCCGCTTGGCAAAGTTGACGACGATGCAACGCTTCGAAATTTGATTGAAGCGCAAACCGCTGCGGTGTGCATTGTTGCAAAAGCATGGGACTATCACGTTGAACATGCATTGCAAACAACGCTTGAAGAAGGCATTGCCATGGTGTCAGATTCGGTGAAGTACCTCACCGCGAACGATCGTCGCGTGCTCGTGGACATGGAGCATTTCTTCGACGGATTTAAGTCGAACACAGAGTTTTCACTACGCGTTCTGGAAGCAGCAATCATCGGCGGCGCAACGCACTTGGTGTTGTGCGACACCAACGGCGGATCACTCCCAAGCGACGTGTTGCACATTGTTGGTGAAGTAAAGAAGCACATCGGTGACGATGCAACAATCGGAATTCACTGTCACGACGACACGGGTTGTGCAGTGGCTAACTCGCTTGCAGCAGTACAAAGCGGCGCACGCCATGTTCAAGGAACGTTGAATGGTCTTGGTGAGCGAACCGGAAACACAAACCTGACAACAGTTATTCCAAACTTGCAACTGAAGATGGGCTATGAGTGTTTGCCAGAGGGAAGACTCGAGCGCCTGACTGCAGTAAGCAATTATGTTGCCGAGGTGCTGAACCGTCCGTTGAATCCGCAGGCTCCATACGTTGGTAGTTCGGCATTTGCACACAAGGCTGGACTTCACGTGTCAGCAATCTCGCGCGCGAAAGATGCATATGAGCACATTGCACCAGAACTAGTTGGTAACGGCACGCGATTCCTGGTGAGCGAAATGGCTGGTCGTGCAACTATCACTATGAAGGCTGAAGAACTTGGCCTCACCATGGATGGTCCGGCAGTCAATCAGGTAATTGACGACCTGAAGCGACTGGAGCACGAGGGCTACCACTTTGAAGCAGCCGATGCGTCGCTTGAACTATTGATGCGTCGTGCATCGGGCTGGCAACAGAACTTCTTCAGCGTTGAGTCAATGCGTGTAATCACCGATGAGTCATCGGCTGGAACGTTCACGACCGAAGCAACAGTGAAGGTATGGATCGGTGACCACCGCGAAGTACGGGTTGCTGAGGGCAATGGTCCTGTTAATGCAATTGACACCGCATTGCGTGCTGCTTTGCTGGATAAATTTCCACAACTTTCTCGCGTGCATTTGACTGACTACAAGGTTCGAATCCTGGATTCGGGTTCGGCAACGGGTGCGGTAACTCGCGTCTTGCTGGACGCCTCGGATGGCGAGCGCAACTGGACCACCATTGGTGTTTCGTCAAACATCATTGAAGCCTCGTGGCGTGCGCTCGAAGAGTCGCTCATCTTCGGGCTCTTGCATTCCAAGTAGGCTCGCAAGAGTATGGCTGCTCCTAAATTTGCTCCAGTAAGTGCAACTCAAACGCCGCGTTCGTATGAATCGCCGTTGCATGTTCCTGAACCATGGTCGCCAGGTCGCCCCGGAGAAATTGAAGGCAGGCAACCGCGTGGTGCGGGCCTTGGCAATCAAGGCCCGGATCAGGGTTACATCCTGACGCTTGCTCGTATTGCACGAAACAAAATCAAAGTGCAACCAGGCGAGTCGGTGGACGATGCTATTCGCGGTTCAATTGGCATTGCGTTGCGCAGGGCCTCCATGTACGGGCGTGCGCCGGTAATGCACGACCTCACGTTTGCGCTCACCATTTGGGGATGGCTAGTTGACACCGTGCCTGCAGATTTGTTGGCACGTCGTAAAGAACTCTTTTCGGGTGTATGCGATGCGGCGCACTCATATTACGAAGTTCGTGAAATCACTGGGCTCGTTCCCGAAACGACGTACCAGCTGTCAATAGAGCAACTCACCGCAAGTACGCCAATGTCGTGGCGCGCACTTACTGGCGCGTAATTTGTGCCTACGCAAGTTGTTGGCGTTCATTCTTCGCCTGAACACACATTTACGAAACAAGCACAAAGCTCAATCGAACTCGTTGCAGGTATCGGCGTGCAGGGCGATGCTCACGCTGGCGCAACCGTGAAACATTCGTACTTGCTTCGCAAGAAACCAGAAAAGCCGAACCTGCGGCAAGTGCATCTCATTGCAAGCGAACTGATTGACGAGTTACGTCTGGAAGGTTTCAATGTTGAGCGGGGCTCAATGGGCGAAAACATCACCACGAGCGGAGTGCAACTCACGTCGTTGCCGCACGGAACTCGGTTGGTATTTGCGAGTGGTGCAGCAATTGAACTCACGGGAATTCGTACGCCATGTAAACAGCTGAATGGTTTTCAAGACGGCTTGCTCGCTGCAGTGCGAGAGAAGAACGAAAGCGGTGCATTTCGACGCCCAGTTGGTGTGCTTGCAGTAGTGGTGTCAAGTGGTGTTGTTTCACCCAACGACACCATTGACGTACAACTTCCAACAGGCGCACATCGCGCCATGGAATTTATCTAACTACAGCGCAAACTTTTCTAAGTCTGCAAGGTTCACAAACTCGAGCGTGTGAACATGTGTTGCACGTAAGTTCACCTTTGGCGCCATTCCTTCTTCAAATGCTTCTTGCCAGCGTGATGCGCAGAGACACCAATGATCTCCTGCCTTCAGACCGTCAAATCCGTATTGCGGCATTGGGGTAGATAGGTCGTTGCCGCGTGACTTGGAGAACGCAAGAAACTCATCGGTCATCACTGCACACACTGTGTGCACGCCGGTGTCGTCTCCACCAGTCTCACAACAACCAGTGCGGTACCAACCCGTCATTGGAGAAGTGCAACATGTTTCAATTGGTTCGCCGTACACGTTCACTTGAGTTCCAATTGTCATGTGCCACAACTTAGTGTTCGCTCAGGGTGAGTGCTTTGCTCAGATAGCCTGAAAGCACATGTCTTCTACTCCTCGCTATCGTTTCGCACCATCACCAACCGGCTATTTTCACGTAGGCGGTGCACGCACCGCGCTGTATAACTGGCTGCTTGCGCTGAAGAACAACGGCACGTTTGTGATGCGCATTGAAGACACCGACGAATCCCGAAACGAGCCACAGTGGACTCAGGGAATTATCGATGCACTTGCGTGGATCGGTATCGACAGTAAAGACCCACATTTTGAAGGGCCATATTTCCAGTCCACCTACGCGGCAGAACATGTCGCCGCTGCTCACAAGTTGTTTGAAGCGGGCAAGGCGTATTACTGCGACCAGACGACCGAACAAATTCAGGAACGAGCGAAAGCGGCAGGCCTCAATGGCTATGACGGTTTTTCGCGCGACCGAAAGCTGGGCCCTGGTCCTGGCCATGTTTTGCGATTCCGAGTTCCTGAAGGAAAAACCATCGTGAATGACACTGTTCGCGGGGCAGTGGAATTCGAAAACTCCACAATTGAAGATTTTGTGTTGTTGCGTGGCAATGGCACACCGGTGTTTCTCATTGCCAACGTGGTGGACGACATCACCATGAACATCACGCATGTGGTGCGAGCAGAAGAGCATCTGCCAAACACTCCAAAGCAGCAAATGCTGTGGGACGCTTTAGGCCATACGCCACCGGTATGGGCGCATGTTCCTGTGTTGGTAAATGAACAGCGCAAGAAGTTGTCGAAGCGCCGCGACAAAGTTGCTGTTGAGCAATATCGCGAAGAGGGAATTCTGCCCGACGCAATGGTGAACTACCTCATGACATTGGGTTGGGCACCAAGTGGCGACACCGAAATAGTTCCGTTGCAGAAGATTCAAGACGAATTTCGTTTGGAAGACGTGAACCATTCGCCAGCATTTTTCGACATTAAGAAATTGCAGTCGTTTAATGGTGAATACATTCGCCTCATGACTCACGACGCCTTCGTTGCTGCAGCAAATGAAGTTCTGACGAGCTCTGCAGCAACATGGCCTGCAGATCGTTACAAGCCAGAAGTGTTTGCCGCAATGGCGCCACTGGTGCAAACACGAGTAGCAGTGATGGCCGAAGTAGTGGCAATGGTGGACTTCCTATTTTTGGCCGAGCCGCCAATTGATGTAGCTGCATTCACGAAAGCATTTAGCGCAGATTTTGCAGTGCCTACGTTGACCGAAATTTCGAAAGCATTTGAAACGATCGAGTGGAATGCAGAAAGCATCAAAGTTGCTGTTGAAAAAGTTGGCACTCAACACGATGTGAAGCTTGGAAAATTGCAGGGGCCGCTGCGCATTGCAATCACCGGACGAACAGTTGGTCCACCATTGTTTGAGCCGATTGAGTTGCTTGGTCGCGAAGAGTCGCAGCGCCGTATTCGCGCAGCACTTGTTCGGGCTGCTGGTTAACGCATCGTTATGAAACGCGCAGGCACTCTGTCGGTGCTTGTGTTGGCTGGATTCATGTATGTCTTTCTGAACATTGTTCAGGTGTGGTCGGTTGGGCGTAGCGACAGCAGAAAAGAAGTAGATGCAATCGTGGTGATGGGGGTCGCTCAATACGACGGAAGACCATCGCCGCAGCTGCAGGCTCGCCTTGATCATGTGCTCACCTTGTGGAAAGAGGGTGTTGCCAAGTTGGTGGTGACAACGGGTGGTAATCAACCTGGCGATCGCTTCACGGAAGCACGGGCATCTGCCGACTATTTGATTGCAGGTGGAATTCCTGAATCAGCGATTTCCATGGAAGACATTGGCGCAACAACGCTTCAGTCACTGCAGGGAGTCGCCGAGATATTGAATAGCCGAGGGTTTGCTTCGATCGAAATTGTGACGGATCCATATCACGCGCTCCGGTCACGGTTGATTGCACAAGACCTTGGATTAACTGCCTATGTTTCTCCTGCCGAGAATTCTGCGGTAACGGGTGGGGCGGAAAAAAGGCGAATGATCAATGAAGGCCTAGGTATTTCACTTGCCCATGTCATTGGATTCAGGGCTCTCGACCGATTGACGAATTGATCAAGCCGGTATTGCGGTCGATTTAGGGTTGCCGATAACCTTGCTTCGTCACTCTGGGGAGTGGTGTAACTGGCAACACAGCAGATTCTGGTTCTGTTATTCAGGGTTCGATTCCTTGCTCCCCAACAAATTGTCTACTCGTCGTGCTGCGGAATGAGCACAAATTTTCCCACGTGCTTCTTTTCTAGGAATTCCTGCTGTGCGTGAGCAATGTCTGCGAGCGGGAAAGTTTTGGCGACCAGCGGCTTGATGCGATTCGACTCAATATAGGAAACGAGTTGAGGGAACACTGGTTCGTCCCACGCTGTGCAACCAATGAGCGTGAGGTCTTTGAGGTACATGGTGCGCAAATCGAGATTGACGATTGGACCGCCAATTGCACCAGATGATGCATACCGGCCACCGCGCTTCAGCGTGTTGAGTTCTCCTGCGAAATGAGGGCCACCAACGTTGTCAATGACGACATCAAAACATTCCTCACCAAGCTCGCTCACGAGGTCTGAATCTCGATCAACAACAAAATCAGCACCGATACGAAGTACTTCGTCCATTTTTGATTTTCCAACTATTGCGGTAACGGTTGCTCCACGAACTTTTGCAAGTTGCACAACTGCAGATCCAACGCCGCCAGATGCGCCGGCAACAAGTACGTGCTCGCCGGAAGCAACGCGCGAACGCTGCACCATGTTTTCGGCAGAACCGTAGCTGCAGGGAATAGATCCAAGTTCGGCATCGGTCCACGATGACTCGGTAGGGAAGACCTCGTTTGCGGGCACCTTGACGTATTGCGCGAATGCACCGTCGAAGTCTGAACCCATCCAAATGTTGAGCATTGAATTAAATCCATCTGGTCGCATACATGGGCGAACCAGCACGCGTCTACCAACTAATGCTGCATGGGCAGAATCAAATGTTTGTGTGACGATGCCACAGCAATCAGTTCCTTGAATGAATGGAAACGGGGTAGGAATATGCCAGCCACCGCCTGAGTACCAGCCGAGGCGTGTGTTGATCTCGGTGTTGTTGACGCCCGCTGCAAGCACCTTGATGAGCACTTCTCCTGCGCCAAGTTCGGGCAGTGGTGCTTCGCGGTAGTGCAGCTTGTCGAAACCGCCATTTCCCGTAGTTACAACAGCCTTCACGGGATTAACACTAGAGACAATTGAGAAAGACAATCGGTAGCCTTGAAGCGCTACTTGGCCCCATCGTCTAGTGGCCTAGGACACTACCCTCTCAAGGTAGCGGCACGGGTTCGAATCCCGTTGGGGCTGCAATTCACTTATGAAACGTTTCTTTGTTGTTGCGCTTGCATCATGTGCACTCGTCTCGTGTTCTTCGTCTGAACAAAATGCATCAGCAGTGGTGTGCCCTCCAGCCGATGCTGCCGATGCAACGGCAATTACTCCAGAGCGTGCAGAGATGCTCGTTGGATTGTTGGAAGCCGATGCAGAGAAGTGCGCTGCTGATCTTGGTTGGGCGTATCGAGTTGGTTCACGCGATGGGGAAAACTTTGCGTTAACGGCAGATTATTCCCAGCAGCGCGTAACGGTGACCGTCACGCTTGGTGTGGTTACTGCTATTTCAGTTGGCTAGCGGCAGGTCGCCTGTGTGCCCACGGCATTGCCACTTCTAATTGCGAAGCAAGTCGAATAAGCAAGTCTTCGCGTCCATACGCAGCAACTAATTGCATGCCCACAGGAACGCCTTCTGCAGTCCAATGCAGCGGGAGGCTGATTGCGGGCTGACCACTGGTGTTGAATGCAGGCGTGAACGGCACGAAATCTGCAGCAACTTTCATTGGCTTCATTGGGTCACTTGGATCGTTGTCAAATGAACCGATAGGCAACGGAACTCGTGCGGCAGTCGGCGTTAACAGAATGTCCCAGCCATCTGCCCACCATTGCTGAACCGCGCGGCGATAGTGCGAAGTGGAGAGAATTGCGTTCGCATAGTCGGTTGCTGAAGCACGTTTCGAATACTCGGCCATGGTCCAGTTGACGAGTTCAAAATCATCTTTCGTTACTTCTCGTCCGAGTAGCGCAGCGACACCTTCGCGAGCAACGGACATGTTGGTGCTCCATAACGACGTGAACTTTGGTGCAAACGATTGGTCTTCAAGTGCGTGTGGCCAGGCCGCATCTACGTGATGCCCAAGTTGCTCCAACACCTTTGCGACCAAGCGCACCCCTTCGGCGCACTCTGGGTCAATGTCTCCCGGTACTGGTCGATGATCGAGAAAACCAATCTTTAGTTTTCCCGTTGGCGCACCAATCTCTTGAATGTATGGACGCGTAGGTGGAGGAGCGATCACGCGATCACCAACTGCCGGACCTTCCACGATGTCGAGTAGTAGTGCGGTGTCGCGCACAGTGCGGCTGACAACATGTTCAACACCCAAATTCGTTTCGTCACGAAATGGTGCTGCGGTAATTCGGCCTTGACTGACCTTGAGACCAACAAGACCACAGCAAGCAGCAGGAACACGAACAGAACCACCGCCATCGGTTGCGTGCGCTGCTGGAACAATTCCGGCTGCAACTGCTGCAGCACTGCCACCACTTGACCCTCCAGCCATGAGTTTGGTGTCCCATGGGTTGCGTGTTGGGCCCCACGCTTCTGGTTCTGTTGTCGGAACGCTTCCGAACTCGGGAGAGTTTCCGCGACCAAAGATCACGAGTCCGGCATTGATGAAGCGCTGCACGATTTCTGCTGTGTAGTTGGAGTTCAGTGCTGCAGCCTTCATAGCTTTGTTGCCGTTTGAAAGTGGAAGACCCTTCATTGCAGCATGTAGGTCCTTCAGAATGAAAGGAACACCTCGCAGTGGCATCGCAGAATTTGTTGGGAGATTGCGGGCAATCTCTCGCGCTTTGTCGAACCAGGTGAAGGTCAGTGCATTGATGGCTGGATTCAGTTGCTCCGCTCGCTCAATAGCAGCATCAAGAAGTTCAACTGGAGTTACCTTTCCAGAGCGGACAAGTTCGGCCTGGTCAATGGCATCTACCCATTGTGTGTCTTGTGCAAGCGATGACATTGCAATACCCCCTAATTGGTTAGGGTTTACAACCTGTGAGCAGTTCTGAACCCAACATGCAACTTACTGCCCGAGACGTACTCAAGTCTTCATCGGTTCGTCGCATGCTCACCTCGAGCTTTGCCTTTTATGTAGGTGTGATGCTGCAGGCAGCAACACTTGGTAAACATATTTTTGATATCACCGGCAGGGCTATCGATATTGGCTGGCTTGGGTTAGCCGAGTTTGCGCCAATCGCGTTGCTCGTGTTCGTCAGCGGAAGCGTTGCCGACCGATACAACCGTAAACACGTGGCCGCTATTGCTCTCACTGGCGAGTTGCTGTGCGCACTGTCTCTTGTCGGATACTCAATTTCAATTCAAGGCAGCGAGAATCCTGCTGTGTGGCCGTTCTTTCTGATTGGCATTGTTTTTGGTTCCTGTCGTGCATTTCTCTCGCCGGCAGTTCGATCGATTTACCCAATGGTTGCACCAGATGGTGGATTGCCGCCGATTATTGCAATGAGTTCTGCAGTTTGGACATCAGCGATGATCATCGGGCCAGCTGCCTCGGGGTTGCTCTACAGCATTGATCCGTGGATGCCATACGCAACAACGGCAATGCTCACGCTCATTGGCATCATTGGAATTCTGCGAGTGCAGTTTTTGCGCGAACCTCCGCCGCGTGACCCGAACGAGAAAGTAACGGTGCGCTCTGCAATGGAAGGACTGCATTTCATTAAGCGCACACCGATTTTGTTGGCTGCGATTTCGCTTGATCTATTTGCCGTGCTGTTCGGCGGTGCTGTTGCACTGCTGCCAGTGATTGCTGAAGAGCAACTCGGTGTCGGCAATGTTGCGTACGGATGGCTTCGTGCTGCAGGTGGAATTGGTGCAGCAGCGATGGCAGCGTTCTTGGCAATTCGGCCACTCCGAAGAAATGTTGGGCGTTCATTGTTGATTGCAGTTGGAGTCTTTGGCTTAGCAACCATCGTGTTGGGGGATACGTCGAGTTATACCGTTGCGTTCATCGCGGTATTGGTGTTGAGTGCTGCCGACATGGTGAGCGTGTTTATTCGTGGATCGATTGTTCCGCTCGTCACGCCAGATGAAAAACGAGGCCGCGTTTCAGCCGTAGAAAATGTGTTTATTGGTGCAACTAATGAATTGGGAGCATTTGAGTCGGGGGTTGCATCGCAGGCATTTGGCACTCCAGCGACGGTGATTGGTGGAGGTGTTGCCACCATTGCCATTGTTGGAGTGTGGTGGATTGGGTTCCCATCACTCCGCAAAATTGACCGTTTCAGCGATCTAGATACGAGCGAGAACCCCACATAGAAATTGGTTCGGCAACTACTGTGAAAGACATGTCTAAACCCCTCAAGACAAGTGGAATTGTCCACGAATTCAAAGCCTTTGTTAATCGCGGAAGCGTGGTTGATGTTGCAGTTGCCTTCGTGATGGGCGCCACCTTCAAAACCGTGATCGATGCAGTCGCCGGAGACGGCAAAGACAACCAAGGAATTCTCGGTGGCTTAGTCGGTGCCGTGTTTGGCGGAAATCGGCCAAACTTCAACGACAAGGGCATAACCCTGAATGGAAGCTTCATTCCCGTTGGTGGTCTGTTGACGGCAATTCTGAATTTCTTGATGGTGAGCACGGTGATGTTCTTCGTGATCAAGGCGTATGGTCGTTTTCATAATGCAAAAACTGAAGAATCGACGAATGATCTGTTGGCATCTATTCGCGACGAACTTCGAAAACAGAACAACAGCTAGATGCGTCGCAACGGATTTTTTTTGGGTTTGATAGCAACTGCTCTCGTAGTTGTCATCTCTTTTGGTGCGTATCGCTTTGTTGTGAACCGTGGCGAATTCCTGGGTGGAGTTGGAAGAATTCCTGGCGGTGATTTCAACTCGCTCATCACACTTCCAGACGGCGTAGACCTCACGTTTCCTGAATTGATCGGAAAGATGATAGGGCCACAAATAGAGGGCAATCGCGTATTGATTATTGGCGATTCAATCATGGCTTCAACATCAAGTCGATACGGCAATGAAATGTGCAACACGCTCACAAAACTTGGCTGGCAGGTGGCAGTTGAGGCACAAGCCGGAGAATTCATTGGCTTTGGTGCAAAGGTGCTTGGTCGCAGATGGGAAGAAGGCTGGGATACAGCAGTGGTGTTTCTCGGCACCAACAACGACGACAACATGGTTGCCTATGAAGAAAATCTGCGCGAGATGTTTGATGTGCTTTCGCAAAATCCATTCGTCGTATTAACCACTGCAGAGTTTCGACCAAAGCAGTTGCAGATTAACGAAATCATCAAACGTGTTGCCGAGGAATACGGCAACGTGACGGTGCTCGACTGGGCGGCAGTTGCCAGAAATAACGGACTGATCGGAAATGACGGTGTGCACCTAACGCCAGACGGCCGATCGGTTCTTGCAACTGCAGTTGCACGTTCGCTTGAGTTCGCGCGAGACCGAAACAATGGTCAGTGCCTGCCGTCAGTCTTTCAGAACGATTCAAAGGTTCTCGATGCAATGCCAACAACGATTCCTGCTGAAACGGTGACTACAGATGCTCCTGGAGGTGCGGTAGCAACTACGGTTGCCCCATGACAAACAGCATGAAAATTGGAATCTTTGGTTCAAACAATGACAGCACTGTTGATGGAGTGCTTGCAGAAGTTAAAGCAGCAGAGCGAGATGGCTTTGCTTCGTATTGGCAGTCACAAATTTTTGGTCTTGATGCACTGAGCACGCTTTCGGTTGTGGGTCACCAGGTTCCTCGAATTGAACTTGGCACCAGCGTTATTCCTACGTATCCACGTCATCCGATGATGTTGGCGCAACAAGCGCTCACTGCGAACCAGGCAAGTGGCGGTCGCTTGTGCTTGGGAATTGGCCTCAGTCACCAAGTGGTCATTGAAGGAATGTTGAATCTTTCGTTCGATAAGCCGTTGCGTCACATGAAGGAGTACCTCTCGATCCTGATGCCATTAATTCACGATCAAAAGGTTTCATTCGCTGGTGAAACACTCACTACGCATGCCGAACTCACCATTGGAAAGCCGCAAAGCTGCGATGTTGTCGTTGCCGCACTTGGGCCACAAATGTTGAGACTTGCTGCAGCAATGACTCAAGGAACACTCACGTGGTGCACCGGGCCAGAAACGTTGCGCACACTGACCGTGCCAACAATTAATGAGGCCGCGGACAAACTTGGAAAGCCAAAGCCTCGCGTTATTGCCGCACTTCCAGTGTGTGTCACAAAAGATGTTGATGGCGCACGTGCTCGAGCAGCACAAGTGTTTGCGGTGTACGGACAGTTGCCAAGTTACCGAGCAATGTTGGACCATGAAGGCGCTGCTGGCCCAGCAGACGTCGCCATGATCGGTTCAGCAAGCGAAGTGTTTGACAAGGTTGCAGCGTTGCAAGAAGTTGGAGTCACCGATTTCGGCGGAGTGGAATTTGGTGCAACACCAGACGAACAACACGACACACGTGAAATGTTGAAGTCGCTGTTAAAGCGCTAGTTCACTATTTTCGAACAGTTAACTTGACGCCAGTGTTGGCGTTGATTGCATCAAAGAAGTCGTTGCCCTTGTCGTCAACCACGATGAATGCAGGGAAGTCCTGAACTTCAATTTTCCATACGGCTTCCATACCGAGTTCTGCGTACTCAAGAACTTCAACTTTGGTGATGCAGTCTTGGGCTAAGCGAGCCGCTGGACCACCGATTGAGCCGAGATAAAAACCGCCGTAGGTATTGCAGGCATCGGTGACTTGCTTGGAGCGGTTGCCCTTTGCCAACATGACAAAGCTTCCGCCTGCAGCTTGGAAATCGGCAACGTAACTGTCCATACGACCAGCTGTAGTTGGACCAAATGAACCCGATGCAAAACCCTCTGGCGTTTTTGCAGGGCCTGCGTAATACACGCAGTGGTCTTTCATGTATTGCGGAAGACCGTTGCCGGCATCGAGACGTTCTTTGATCTTTGCGTGTGCAATATCTCGAGCTACCACCATTGGACCGGTGAGCATGACGCGTGTCTTGACCGGGTACTTCGACAAGGTGTCGCGAATTTCGGACATTGGCAAATTGAGATCGATTGCCACTACTTCAGTTGCCAAGTGCTCCTCGGTGATTTCCGGAAGGAAGCGAGCAGGATCAGTTTCTAGTTGCTCAAGAAAAATGCCCTTGCTGTTGATTTTTCCAAGCGCCTGGCGGTCGGCGCTGCAACTCACGGCCATGGCAACCGGACAGCTTGCGCCGTGGCGAGGCAGGCGAATAACGCGTACATCGTGACAGAAGTACTTGCCACCAAATTGCGCACCAATTTCAGTTTGCTGTGACAACGTGAGCATTTTCTGTTCAAGGTCGAGATCGCGGAAAGCGTGACCGAGCTTGCTGCCCGAAGTTGGCAACGAATCGAGATAACGAGCGCTTGCCAGTTTGGCAACTTCGACTGCGTATTCCGCAGAAGTTCCACCAATAACAATTGCAAGGTGGTACGGAGGGCATGCTGCAGTGCCGAGTGTCTTCATTTTTTCAAACGCCCAAGGCAACAACGACTTCTCATTGAGCAGTGCTTTGGTCTCTTGAAAAAGATAACTCTTGTTTGCCGAACCACCACCTTTGGCCATGAACAAGAACTTGTATTCATCACCATCAACAGCAGAAATTTTGATTTCTGCAGGAAGGTTGGTGTTGGTGTTTACTTCCTCGTACATCGAAAGCGGAGCAAGTTGGCTGTAGCGAAGATTGCTGGTGAGATACGTGTTGTAGATGCCGCGTGAAATTGCTTCTTCGTCGCCGCCGCCCGTAAACACGAACTGACCCTTCTTGCCTTTCACAATTGCTGTGCCGGTGTCTTGGCACATCGGCAACACTCCACCTGCAGAGATGCTGGCGTTTTTCAGTAAGTCGAGCGCTACAAATCGATCGTTGTCACTTGCTTCGGGGTCAACCATGATGTTGGCGAGCTGTTGCAAGTGGCTTGCACGCAACAGGTGAGCGATGTCGCGCATGGCGTGCTCGGTGAGCGTAACTATTGCTGCTGGATCAACTTTGAGAAACGTTCCCTCGCTGGTTTCAAAAGTGGAAACACCTTCGTTTCCTAAGAAACGGTATTGCGTGTTATCTGCGCCAAGAGGAAGCAGCTCCGAAAATTCAAAAGGTGCTGGCGTTGGCTTTGCCATTACACGAGGGCCGGTGTGCCCTTGTAGGTACCTGGGTCGCCAGCAGCTGGAATCAACGGACGCGACCACTTCACGGTGTCGGCAATGTAGTCAGACACTTCGCGCCACGACTTCGGGCTCCATCCTTGAGCGCACTGTGGCACGGTTCCGTCTGACTGAATAAACACGAATGCAGGAAGTTCGGTGAGTCCGAGTTGCTTTACCAACACACGGTCTGGATCGGTGAAGGTGAGGTATTCATCGGCTAGCGGGCCAAGGAACTTTTTGGCATCGGCTTCAGAAGACGTGACAACAAAGTTGACTCGCGTCGCTGCACCAGAAAACTCGTGCAAAATTCTTCCGGCGGTCTTCAAGATCCATGAACTTTCATTTGTGTACGGATCGATAACGATGGAGGTGAGGTGGAAGGTGGTCAGCCATTCACGCAATGGGCGAGCTTCGCCGTTGAGGGGTTTGAGTGAGGTGTCGAGAGAAGGTGCGTTTGCCACAGGATGAGACGGTAGCAAGTTAGAGCACTAGCGTCTCAACAATGCACCCGATTGAGCATCTGCGGTATGTGGCGCGTGCCACTGGAGCCGACCCGGTGGCACTGGTGAGCGAGACAGCACAGGCGCTATTTGGCTTGCATATGGAGCCTGCGGGCTTGGTTTTGGCTGCACGGAGAATTGTGGAGCGACACCCAACTTGTGCGCCATTGTGGTGGCTGTGCGCTCAGGCATTATCTGCACTTGACCCGTTTGAACGTCTGTATGAACTGGAATCGGAGATCGACAAAGATGCAACGACTGACCATTTGCTTGCGCACATCAGCGACGCACAAACGGTGTGCATAGTTGGTTGGAGCCCAACTGCGCTTGAAGCATTGGTGCAACGAGGCGATTGCAAAGCTTTCATAATTGATTCATTCGGATCAGCTGATAGCGCAGTGAATGCACTCGAGCGCGTTCACGTGGAAGCAGAAAGCGTGTCAATCGAACACGCAGCACGCGCCATTGAAATGTGCGACATGGTGGTGCTAGATGCACTGGGTTGTGGCCCAGACGAATTCTTAATGACCTCTGGTTCGCATGGTGTTGCCGCACTTGCATATGTTGCGCAAAAACCTGCAGTTGTCACTGCACGACGCGGAACGCGACTGCCAGCAGAACTATGGGAATCGATGAAGTCGCGCAATTTCGATGCGCAACGACCGTGGCGCACCGAGGTGGATGTTGTTCCGCGCGAACTGCTTCGCGCTGTCGTTGGTCCGCAGGGAATAGTGGATGCCTCGCTGTCGGTAGTGGCCGAATGTGCCCCTACGACCGAGATGCTCGTGCGCAGTGCGATGTAACCTGTAAACCATGTCAGCACGCTCCCGTAACCTTCCTCGCCGTTCATGCCTATCTATTCCAGGCTCGTCAGAAAAAATGCTGGGCAAGGGTCCAGGAATTCCTGCCGACATGGTGTTCCTCGATCTTGAAGATGCAGTAGCTCCAAAGGAAAAAGAAGCTTCACGCGCAAAGATCGCCGCTGCTATTCGCGGCAATGAATGGGGCGACAAGGTGTTGTGCGTTCGCGTGAACGACTGGAGCACCAAGTGGACTGCATACGACATCATTGAGGTTGTTGGCAACGCTGGTGAGCGTCTTGATGAAATCATGTTGCCAAAGGTTGAATCTGCAGCGCAGATCGTGGCAACCGACATGTTGCTTCGCCAAGTAGAAATATCGGCAGGTTTGCCAATCGGCCACATCGGCATTGAAGCGCAAATTGAAACTGCTCGCGGGCTCATCAACGTTGAAGAAATTTGTGCAGCAAGCCCACGACTTGAAACCATCATCTTTGGGCCAGCCGACTTTGCAGCAAGCATGGAAATGCCAGTGCTCACAGGTGGCGTGAAGATTGACGAATACCCTGGCGACCACTTCCATTACGTGTACAACAAGATTTTGATGGCAGGACGCGCGAATGGCTTGCAAGTAATTGACGGACCGTTCTTGCATGTGCGCGATAGCGATGCGCTTCGCGAGTACAGCATGCGCTCACGCATTCTTGGCTACGACGGCAAGTGGGCATTGCACCCTGACCAAGTAACCGTCTTGAACGACGTGTTCTCTCCAACGCAGGAACAGTTCGATAAGGCCTGGTCCATTATTGATGCCTACAAAGAAGCCACTGAAGGCGAAGGCAAGGGTGCAGTGATGTTCGGCAACGAAATGATTGACGAAGCCAGTCGCAAGATGGCGTTGAAGTTCATCTCGCGTGGCGAGCGTGCAGGTCGCAAGCGTTCACCACAAGCGTGACCAAACGTTTCGACGCAATTCTGTTTGATGCCGGCGGCATCTTTTTATTACCTGACCCCATTTCGCTAGGCACAATTGTTCGCGCTCACGGTGGCGACGGTTCGATAGAGCGTTTGATGCGGGCGCATTATGCAGGTATGGAACGTTTGGACAATGTTGCACGCGAAACTGCAAAGGAAACAATTGATGGTTTTAGCTGGGACCCGTATCGTGACGCCTATGTAGAGGCTGCAGGAATTACAGGGTCTGCTGCAGTGGCTGCAAGTGAGCAGTTGCGCAAAATGTTCTCACCATTTTTGTGGCGATACCCAATTCTGGAATCTGCTGCTGCATTGTGGCAATTGCACTTGAAGGGTTTGCCAATCGGCATTGTGTCGAATGCCAGTGGGCAAGTAGAAGCAACGCTTGCGAACCAGTGCATTTGCCAGGTGGGGAAAGGCGCAGGAGTTCCGGTGCTCATCGTTACTGATTCACACGTCATTGGAACAGCCAAACCGCACCCGGGAATCTTTCGCGATGCAATTACGGTCATGAATGATTTGGGAATTAAGAACAACCGAATTGCTTATGTAGGTGATTCGTATGTCAATGACGTTGTCGGTGCACGCAATGCAGGTCTACACCCAATTTTGCTCGACCCGTATGACGATCATGCAAGTTATGACTGCGAGCGAATTAGCTCGCTACACGATTTACTCGCGTTTATTTAACTGCTGACTCTTCAACCAGGCGGCGAGCAATTACTTTCAGGCACAACGTCTCGTCGGCGCCTTCAAAGATTGACAACACGCGAGCGTCAACGAAGAGTCGACTCACTGAGTATTCCTCGGCATAACCAAAACCTCCGTGAATTTGCATTGCTTCACGCGAAACCCATTCGGCTGCCTTGCACACGTATGCCTTCACCATGCTGGCTTCCATTTGGCCTTCGCCTTTGCCCATCAACTTGGCAACGGTGTAAGAAAACTGACGTGAAGCCTGGGTGATTACAGCCATTCGACCAAGCTTTACTTGCGTGAGTTGGTATTCGGCAATGTTGTGGCCAAAGACTTTGCGGTTGTTGGCGTATTCAACGGCCGATTCGTACGATGCCTGCATCACACCAACTGCACGTGCTGCTGTTTGCAAACGTCCATTTTCGAAACCGCTCATTTGGTAGTAAAAGCCTTTACCCAAACCTGATTCTTCGCCAATCAAATGGTCTGCAGGAACGAACCAGTTCTCGATTGCAATTTCGTAGCTGTGCATTCCGCGATAGCCGATGGTGTCAATTGGGCGTCCTTCCATTTTTCCGCCACCAGGTTGCTTGAACATGAAGCCATGTGCATCGCCGAGTGGTTTTGGAACGATGAACAGGCTGAGACCACGGTGTGTCTTGCTGCGATCTGGATCGGTTCGTGCAAGCAACATCAACACGTTGGCGCGGGCGGCAAACGTGCACCAAGTTTTTACGCCGTTGATGATGTAACCCTCGACGCCATCTTCGTTTGTGCCCTTCACCGCCATCGTGGTGAGGTTGGCAACGTCGCTGCCGTAATCAGGTTCGGTAACTGCAACTGCAGCCATCACTTCAGCGGATGCAAGCTTTGGCAACCACTCTTGCTTCTGCGCTTCAGTTCCACCGTTAACCAATGCGCGCGTGAGAATCTCTGGGCGAGTGATCAGTGAACCGCCGATGCCAAGTGATGCGCGTGATAACTCTTCAGTTGCAATGCAGTTCGCCATGTACTCGCCGTCGCCGCCTTCGCTGAAACCGCCGTACTCAGATGGAACGGAAAGTCCGAATGCGCCAAGTTCAGCAAGACCAGAAATGATTTCTTCTGGAACATCTGCGTTGTGGCGGTGCACATGCTCTGCGTGTGGAGCAATCACTTTCGTGGCAAAGCTGCGGAAAGTGTCTTGCACCATTTCGAATTCGTCTTCAAGGTGACGAGGGCCGGCAACTGAAGCGAGCGATGCTAAAAACTCTGGCTCGCGAAACGCGGTCATGAAATCATGTGCTGATGCAAGTGGATTCTGTTCTACTCCCCACATATCCTCACGGCCAAGCAGGCGAGTGCTGACTTCGTGCAACATGTCGGCAACGAATGCGCAGGTGATGAGAGCTTCAGAATTTCCTTTGCCGCCATAGTCAATAAGTGAGCGTGCGGTTTCAACTGCAGCAGCAGAGTGCGCAAGATCGTATGCAAGCACCTGATGGACATCGGGTCCGCCTTTAGATGCGAGGGTCCGCACGCCCTTTCCAACTACGCGACGCGCCAAATCGATGACCTCGGCTGCACGTGTGAGATCTGGGGTCGGAGACGATGTTTGGGTTGCCATTTGGTAAACGCTAGTGAGCACTGGGCCACAGGGACTAACCCTGCATGGTGTTGTCACCTACCATTTAGGGCATGTCGCGGCTGAGTGGGTTGAAATCTGCTTTAACCACAGCCAAGTGGGTGCTGTTCGCGGCGATCCTGTACTTCTTTGTGCTCCCGCTTATCCCTGGCTTCCGAAAAGCAGTTTCAGATCTCTCACAAATCAAGCCCTCATTGTTGATTCTGGGTCTTGGCCTCGAGTTCGCCGCGCTGTTTAGTTATTCGTTGCTGACCAAAGCAGCCCTTGCCGAACACGGCAATGAAATCTCGGTGCTTCGCCTGTTTCGAATTCAATTGAGCACCAAAGCAGTGGGCAATGTGTTGCCCGGCGGTAGCGCTGCAAGTACTGCGCTCGGATATCGCATGCTCACACTTTCTGGAGTAGCTGGCCCAGACGCTGGCTTTGCACTGGCAACTGCTGGTCTTGGTTCTGCAGTCATGCTCAATGTGATTTTGTGGTTTGGTCTCATTGTTTCAGCGGGTCGTGGAGTAAACGCTGCGTATGGAACCGCCGCAATTATTGGAATCATCTTGATGCTGATTGCTGCTGCGTTGATTTTTGGACTCATCGATGGACAAGGAAGAGCAGAACGATTTATTCGGTTGTGTGCCCGCAAGCTTCGAATGGATGAAGACCATGCGGCAGAAGTTCTGGAGCACCTAGGTAATCGTCTCCAAGCTTTGGCTTCTGAGCCAAAGCTGTTAACGCGCGTGTTGGTGTGGGCTCTCGTGAACTGGATACTGGACATGCTTGCGCTGTATGTATTCATTCGCGCATTCGGTGGCGATGTCGCTCCGGACGCATTGATTGTGTCGTTCGGACTTGCCAACATTTTGTCGGTCGTGCCAATTACTCCTGGCGGACTTGGCATTGTGGAAGGTATTTACATTCCAACCCTTGTTGGTTTTGGTCTCACTCGAAACGTCGCAACTGTTGGCGTGTTGTCGTACCGAATTGCTCAGTATTGGCTACCGATTCTTGTTGGCGGATTCACCTACTTGTCGCTACGAGTTGGGCCGTTCGCCATTGAACGGAAAGAGAAACTGCGGTCGCTTCGCAGAGTCACCAAACTTGCGACCGAACACCCAACAACAAAGTACGAATTTCTTGAGCAGTACGCACCGCGCGACCGCACTGGCCAGTTTCCATTGCCTGAAACAAAGAACAGGTTTTTACTTGATGATGATGAGGAGTAGTTTGTCGTTATGACCGTTCATGAGCGCCCATTTGGAAGAGCACTAGAAGACTTCACTGTTGGTGATGTGTATCGCCACTGGCCAGGAAAAACCATTACTGAAGCAGATGATCATTTGTTTTGCATGATCACTATGAATCATCATCCTTTGCATACCAATGACTGGTTTGCATCGCAAAGTGTTCAAGGACGAAACGTTGTTGTGGGCAACCTGGTGTATTCGTTGGTGTTGGGAATGAGTGTTCCCGATGTGAGTGGCGCTGCAATTGCCAACCTTGAGGTGGAAACGTTGCAGCACAAGTTCCCAACTTTCCATGGCGACACCATCCATGCCGAGACGCGAGTGCTCGATGTGCAGGAGTCGAAGTCAAAAAATGACCGCGGAGTGGTGACAGTTGAAACAAAAGGTTTCAACCAAGATGGCAAAGAAGTGTGCTATTTCCGCAGGCGAGTAATGGTGTGGAAGCGCGAATTCATGCCGAAGCGTGCGCGTCCGTACGACGGTCAAGACGTCTGGACAAGCTAAGCATCATTGCTGACCCACTATTGCAGTGGGGATTGCCACAGCTGCGAGATTTCCCATGGCGTGCCACGAGGAATCGATGGCATGTGTTGGTGAGCGAAGTGATGTCGCAGCAAACCCAAATAGATCGGGTTGTGCCGAAGTTTCAACTGTTTATTCACACGTTTCCTTCGCCGCGCGAATGCGCGGATGCTCCTCTTTCTGAGTTGCTCACCATCTGGCAGGGTCTTGGCTATCCGCGGCGCTGTCGTAATTTGCATGAAGCCGCAAAGGTGATGGTGCGCGATCACGATGCGCAAGTACCTGCAGACCTGGAGCAACTACTTGCGCTTCCTGGAATTGGTGAATACACGGCGCGTGCGGTGTTGGCATTCGCTGAACATGTTGGCGTAGGAGTTGTTGACACCAATGTCACTCGCGTGTTTGCACGCCTGATGAATCGCCCACTTGGCAAACGCGAAACTCAAACGATTGCAGACTCGATCGTTCCCGTTGGTCTGTCGTGGGAGTGGAATCAAGTGCTCATGGATTTCGGGGCAACGTGTTGTGCCGCCCGTTCTCCACATTGCGAACGATGCCCGATTGCTGGATCGTGTGGTTGGCGACTTCAGGGTGGTGACGACCCAGCACCAGCGTCGGCGGGCACGAGCAAGCCACAGGCGCGTTTTGAAGGTTCAAATCGACAGGCACGAGGTCGACTCATGAAAGCACTCGTTGCCGGTGGGGTGATGCGAAACAAAGCCGGACATGTCATGGGTCTGGTGAATCAAGCTGATCGTGCAGAAATGATTATTGAATCGTTACTTGCCGATCAATTGATTGTTGAATCAAACGGCATGTTGCAGTTGCCGTTATGAAGCGTTGCTCGTAATCCAATTCACGATCAGTTCATTCACCTTCGCAGGTTGCTCAAGTTGCATGAAATGTCCAACACCTTTAACAATTTCAATGCGTGCGTTTGACGGCGCGCGTGTTGCGGCATCGTGAGCAACTTCGGTGCCAATGCAACCATCATTTTCTCCGTGAAGGTAGAGCAGAGGTTGCGGTGGGTTCTCTCCCTGGATCAAATTTTGGGCATCGGTTAAGGCTGGATCTCTAAATCCGGCACCAAGAGTTGCACGGTAGTAGCCAAGTGCTGCTTCTAAATGTTCTGGTGTGGCGATGGTGGCTTTTGCGTACGCGATTTCTTCGGTTGCCGAAAACCCAGGCGACCATTGATCCCACAACATGTCAATGAATGCAAGATTGTTTGCACCAACGACAAAGTTGGAAAGACCATGTTGGAAGAAGAACATGTACCAACTGCGTTGCACTTGATTGAGATTTGAAACGAACGCATTTCCCATTGCGCCCCACGGTGGAACCGACATTCCCACAACTGTTTTCCAACGTGCTGGTTCAAGAATTGCCGCACCATAAACCGCAGGCGCACCCCAGTCGTGACCAATAATGACGGCTTCTGAATTACCACCAAGTTTTTCGTGCAACGCGTTTGCATCAGTTGCTAGTGCCGCAGTTTGATATGCGCCATTTGCAGGAATTGATGTTGGGGCGTATCCGCGCATGAATGGCGCGACTGCGCGATAACCAGCAGCTGCAAGTTCAGGAAGCAAATGTCGCCATGTATGCGCAGAGTCGGGAAAGCCGTGCAGACATAACGCAAGAGGTCCCGTTCCACATTCGAGATAGGTGAATGACAAGTTGTTTGCAGATACTTCATGCGTAGCAATGTTGTGCTGAGCGGTCATGCCCAAACCATAGTTGGGTAACATTGCAGCGATGGAAGCCAACTTCGACAGTGCCAGGTTTCGACAGGTGCTTGGTCATCTGCCAACTGGTGTTGTTGTCGTTACTGGCGTTGACGCAACAGGCGCACCATCGGGAATCACCATTGGCAGTTTTGTTTCGGTGTCATTAGACCCACCTTTGGTTGGATTTTTCCCCGGCAATGCTTCGCGCAGTTGGTCGCACATTGCAGAGGGACATGGCTTTTGCGCCAACGTGTTGACGAGTGAGCAGGAAGAACTGTGTTGGCGATTTGCGCGTGAACCAGAAGGTGGAATGTCGGCTCGGTTCGATGGCCTTGATTGGACAAAGTCTCCAAGCGGAATGCCGGTACTCCCCGGTGCGCTTGCGGCAATTGACTGCAGTATCGAATCCGTAACTCCTGCAGGTGATCACAGTTTCGTGCTCGGACGAGTGCAACATCTTTCCGCGAACGAAACAGTTGGTGAAGCCATGGTGTTTTATCGTGGCAAAGTAACTGGCGTTACACCCGCGTAATGAACGAACAAGTTTTTTCGTTGAATTGGTGGATGTCGGCGACTGTTGGCGTGATCTTTATTTTCGCTGGAGTACAGAAATTCATTGCACGCGAATTATGGCCAGCACAAGCGAAGCGACTTGGAGCACCATCGTTTGCAGTACCAACGGTTCCCTATGTGGAAGTAGTTCTTGGTTCGTTGCTGATCGCTGGGCTGGGTGCAAACGTCGTGCTCATCGCCTCAATAGTGGCGCTATCAAGCTTCACCGTATTGCTGGCTCTTCGATTGGCTGCAGGGGACAGACCACCCTGTGCGTGCTTGAGCTTTCGCTCCACAAAGCCAATTGGCTGGAACAATATTGTGCGAAATTTGTTGATGCTCGCCCTCTTGGTTGTCGCGCTCATTCGTTAGCGTGCAACCGTGCGTGTTTGGATAGACCAAGACTTGTGTACAGGCGACGGCTTGTGTGTTGACCACTGTCCTGATGTTTTTGTGCAATTAGAAGATGGAATTGCTTACGTAGTGCAAGGTGGCGTGACGTTGAACGATCCGGGAAGTTCGGGAAGCCTCGCAATTGTTGAAGATAAGAATCAAGTTGATGTTGTGAAAGCTGCAGAAGTGTGCCCAGGTGAATGCATATTCATCGAGATGGATGTACCACTGATTTCACAATAGGTAGAATGAACCTATGAAGTGGCGCCTTTCGGTTCATAGCGCAATTGTTGTTATAGCAATCAGCGTTTCCTTGGTGGCTGTTGCACAACCCCGCATAACGGATGGAACGACTCTTAGTCAATTGACCGCGATGAAGGTCGCAACCGAAAGAACTGCTGGTTTCAGGCAGTCACTGTTTACTGGTGCAGCGAATAGATCCATACCGGTATTGAGCGTGGCAAATGTTGTGACCGTTCGCGAAGCCTGGGAGTCGGGTGCGTGGGCGTGGAGCACGTCGAAGCGAAGAAGTTTCGTCAACGACCGAGCCGATGTTTCTATTTTGGCGATGGTACTTGCAAATAGTTCGCAGCAACGCGGCGACAAAGACCCTGCTGGTTGGTTGCCCAGCACAAATGCAAACACGTGTGCCTACTTAAGTAACTGGGTGGCGGTGAAAACGAAATGGGGGCTCGCAATGGATCAGCGCGAGCTCACTACGGTGAAGTCCGTATTCATTCGCCAGTGCGCCACGCCGGCAACGAGCTCCAGCGTTCCTTCACCAGTTGCGAGCATCAACACAGTTACAACAACGACTACGACATCAACGACAATTACAGCTAAACCGGTAGTAGTAGGAAGTGCGCTTGCATTGCTGCAAACGATTCGCGTTGAAAATGAGTACCAAGTTGGCTATGACCGCGCGTTATTTGATCATTGGCGTGATATTGACGGCGACGGATGCGATTCTCGAGATCAGGTATTGAAGCGCGACAGCATTTCGTTGCCACAAGTAGACCCGGTGAACTGCAATGTGGTTGCAGGGGACTGGGTTTCGCCTTATGACGGAGCAAGGTGGAGCAATCCATCGGATATTGATATCGACCACGTCGTTGCACTCAAAGAAGCGTGGGATTCTGGCGCGTGGGCATGGAGCGCTGCGCAGCGAAAGGCTTTTGCAAACGACACGTCAGACAGTCGAACGCTGTTGGCAGTAACCGACTCGGTGAATCAGTCAAAGAGCGATAAGGATCCTTCAAATTGGTTACCACCTCTGCAGTCATACACATGCACATATTTAGGTAACTGGATTGCCGTGAAGGTTCGTTGGAACCTGTCTATGGATTCAAGCGAGTTCGGCCGTATCAAAAATCTGTTGCAATCAACTTGCGCCTCGTTGAACATCGCACCAATTCCAAACCTGCCAAGTATTTCGGGCGGGACGACGGTGGTCACCAATCCAGCATCGTCAATTACTAACTCAACGGTGGCATCAACTACTGCAACAACTGGCACCGCGGCACAAATAAACCCAGGCTCCTATTGCTCGCCTGAAGGAGCGATTGGCTATTACACATTGAGTGGAAGTACGTCACCGACCACCTATGTGTGCTCGAAATCTGATGCTTCGGGTGTGCCGTATTCAGGTGGAAGGGCCCGCTGGCGACGGGCGTAGCCATCGGAAATGGCGAGAATGCCCGTTAGCATGGCGGGACTATGTCGAAGAAGACCAAGAAGAAAAAAGCCAAGATGCGTCGCTCGAAGGCCAACCACGGTAAGCGTCCAAACATGGGGCGTGGCTGAGCAATAGCGCTGGCGTGCCTGAAATGAGTTCGGCACGAATAAGTGAATTGGTCATCGGTGGTTCCCGCGCCAACTGGGCGCAGGTAGGAATCAATTTTTCTCAAGACGGCGTATTTGCCATTGGCGAGCTCGTACTGCGTATCGATGAATCTTTGTCGCCCGGACTGCATTCTTGGGCATTGAGCAATATTGATTCCACCATTTCATCTATTGATGGAATTCCTATAACTGAGGTGTTGGTCAATACTCGATCAGCAGCAATTGATTTGCGTGAGTTTGTGTTGCAGCCACTTGGCCTAGATCACGTTGTTCTGAACACTCCTGACTTAGAGCGCACGTCTCGCGCATTGCATGAAGCAACCGGCGCAGAGTTGAAACGAATTCGTGATGCAGGAAACGGAATGCGCCAGGGTTTTCACAGACTTGGCGGTGTAATCGTTGAAATTGTGTCTGCACCGTCGATTCCAGCAGGCAACGCAACGTTGTGGGGTTTTGTTGTGAATGTTGCAGACGTGAATGAAGTTGCTGCTTACCTTGGCCCCGATGTTCTCAGCCCACCAAAACCAGCAGTGCAAAAGAACAGACTGATTGCAACTTTTCGTGGCGGGGTAGGGCTTGGTGTTCCCGTAGCGTTGATGAGTGATATTTAAAAGTCGTCAGTTGCGTCGGGGTCATCGCGGCGCGCAATGAATTTTGTTCCCTCGGCGCACGAGTCGAGCAGTGGACACCACGAACAGAAAAAACCACTGCGTATTACTGGTTCACGTCCATCGCGTTGCAACTCAACCATTTTGCGGACGCCATCAACGGTTTTGCGAACTGCGGCTTGCAACACACCTTCGGTTACGTCCTCAACGTCGGCGCGAGCAGTAACAAGCGAGTAACTGGCTAAACGACGTGGGGCAGCGCCAGTGCGCATGGCTTCAACCAATGCATAAAAGCGCAGTTCTTCTCGGTGATTTGGCTGAACGCGACCGGACTTCAAATCGATAATGACCTTGGAGCCAACTGCACCAAGTGTGAGGTCGGCTCGGGTGCTGAGGTTGATGCGTTGGTCAAACATTTCGTATCGCGCAGAGCTTTCAAGTACAGGATGCCATGTTGCTTTAAGCGGCGGAAAACACTCGTCAAACTTGGTGTACAAATCGATTGCAGAACTTCGCAGTTGCGCGCGGTCTCCTGCAGGTAAGTTGTCAATGAATGGCCCGGCGCTTTGGCGTTCGTCATCAGCAAGCTGAGCAAGTGCTTCGTCCACCACATCGGCAGGAACAATGACACCGCGCCAATTGAGACCGAGTTCAACGGCTTTGTGCAGCACCGTTCCTTTCACGTTGCCAAGAGTCCATTCGAAACCCGTAAGCCCGGCGAGGTGATTGGCTTCGCAGCCGTGCAC
>Ga0172376_10001606_pt1 | contig 28764 bp, 21 predicted proteins | sample Lak35m_FD_121114 | JGI IMG/M metagenome (GOLD analysis project Ga0172376, IMG submission 121114) | Freshwater microbial communities from Kabuno Bay, South-Kivu, Congo - kab_092012_35m | ecosystem: Environmental > Aquatic > Freshwater > Lake | place: Democratic Republic of the Congo: South-Kivu...
AAAAGCCGCAGCAGATGGTGTTCTGCGGCATGTATCCCATCGAAGCCACCGACTTTGAAAAGCTGCGCGAAGAGCTTCACCGGCTGAGCCTCAACGATTCGAGCTTCTCGTTTCAGCCGGAGACCAGCGACGCGCTGGGCTTCGGATTCCGCTGCGGATTCCTCGGCATGCTGCACATGGAAATCGTGCAGCAGCGACTGGAGAAGGAAGCGGATCTCGATCTGATCCAGACGGCGCCGAACGTCACCTATGAGATCCTCAAGCGGAACGGCGAAGTCATTCAGATCAGCAATCCCCAGGAAATGCCCGATCCCGGCTTCATCGACGAATTCCGCGAGCCGATCGCGCGCGTCACCTTCATCTGTCCGTCGGAGCATATCGGCGCGATTCTGAAACTCAGCGAAGACCGGCGGGGCATCTTCAAGAGCCAGGAATATCTGGGACCGCAGCGGGCGCAGATCGTTTATGAATTGCCGCTGGCCGAAGTCATCTATGACATGCACGACCGGTTGAAGAGCACCACGCGCGGCTACGGCACGATGGATTACGAGATCATCGGCTTTCGACCGTCGGATCTGGTGAAGCTCGATGTGCTGGTCAAGAATCGCAAGATCGAAGCCCTGTCCACGATCGTGCATCGCTCCAACGCGGACCGTCGCGGCCGCGGGCTGGTCAAACGGCTGAAGGAAGAAATCTCCAAGCACCAGTTCGAGATTCCTCTGCAGGCCGCCATTGGTTCGCGGATCATCGCCCGTGAAACGATCTCCGCTCTGCGCAAGAACGTGACCGCGAAATGCTACGGTGGTGATATCACCCGCAAACGCAAGCTGTGGGCGAAGCAGCGGGAAGGCAAGAAGCGACTGGCGATGTTCGGCGAAGTCGAAATCCCGCAGAAGGCCTTCCTGTCCGTACTGGAATCCAGCAAGGACGAGTAATTCGCGTTCCTCCGCGATTCGGCAGGGACTCGCATTCGCGGGACGCCGGAACACAGGCCATTCGTCCCGGCAGAGATGACATCGCGGTCGCGAACGGAGAAGCTGATTCGCTCGCTCCTCTTCCTCTGTGGTGCCGCCGATGAGCCTCTTCGACAAGATCGAACAGAACAACCTGACGGCCGCGCGACCGCTGGCGGCACGCATGCGTCCGCGCACGCTCGATGAGTTCGCCGGTCAGGACCATTTCCTCGGTGAGGGCAAACTGCTGCGACGCATCCTCGCCGCCGACCGCCTGTCGTCGGTCATCTTCTACGGTCCGCCGGGCACCGGCAAAACGTCGCTGGCCGAGATCATCGCCACACAGACGAAGTCAGTCTTCGCTCGACTCAACGCGGCTTCCGCGGGAGTGAAAGAACTGCGGGCGCTGCTCGACGCCGCGAAGGACCGGCTCGCCGCTGACAGCCGCCGGACACTACTCTTCATCGACGAACTGCATCATTTCAACCGGACTCAGCAGGACGTGCTGCTGCCGGATGTCGAGTCCGGTGTCGTGCGGCTCATTGGAGCGCCCACCGAGAACCCGTTCTTCTCACTCGTCTCGCCGCTGATCAGCCGCAGTCAGGTGTTTGAGTTTCAGCCCGTGCCGGCTTCCGCCGTCCGCCGCGTGCTGGCCGCCGCGCTGACTGATCAGGAACGTGGGCTGGGCCGGTATCAGGTCACAGCGACAGATGAAGCGATCGACTTCCTCGCGGAAGTTTCCGACGGCGATGTGCGACGTGCGCTGACCGCGCTGGAGATCGCCGCGTTCTCGGTGCCGGGTGGGAAGATCGACCTCGCCGTGGCTCAGGAGTCCATCCAGAAAAAGGCCGTACGTTACGACGACGACACGCACTACGACGCCGCCAGCGCGCTCATCAAAAGCATGCGAGGCAGCGATCCGGACGCAGCCATCTACTGGCTGGCGCGCATGCTCGAAGCGGGTGAAGACCCGCGCTTTCTGGCGCGCCGGATTGTGATCGCGGCGGCGGAAGATGTCGGTAACGCCGACCCGCAGGCGCTGATCCTCGCCAACGCCGCCGCGCAGGCGACGCTGTTCACCGGGATGCCCGAGTGTCGCATCATCCTCTCACAGGCCGTCGCCTATGTGGCTCTGGCGCCGAAGTCCAACGCGGCGTATGTCGCCGTTGATGAAGCCTTGCGTGACGTCCGCGAACGCAGCGTCATTCCGGTTCCGCAGCATCTGCGCGATGGCCATTACCCTGGCTCGAAACGCCTGGAGCATGGCGTGGGTTATCAATACGCGCATGCCGCTCCAGATGGCTGGGTTGATCAGGATTACCTCGGGGTTCCAAAGACATATTATCGGCCTGTGGAACGAGGCTTCGAAGCCGAACTGAGCCGCCGTCTGGCCGACCTGAAGAGCCGCCGTTCTGATCAGGACGGTTCCTCGCAGCGATGACAGAACAGCCAACGACCAGGCCCTGCAGCACTCTGAGCAGCCGACGTCACACCATGAAGCAAGCGAGGCACACAGTCTGGTCCGACGCTTCAGTCGCGTCCGGAATGACGTCTCACTGCCTGAACACAGCATTCCGCGCGTCCTGATCTCTGCTCAGCCATCCGGTTACAGCCATGAACTGGCGGCACAGAATCCGGCACAGTACACGTCGGATTCCGGGGGAACCGGGGGGAGCGGGCACGAAAAAACCCTTCAGAATTCCGCTGAATTCCGAAGGGTTCTCTCCGATTCCGGTTTGAAGATGCCCAGGAAGGGACTCGAACCCCCACGGGATATTACTCCCACCAGGACCTGAACCTGGCGCGTCTGCCAATTTCGCCACCTGGGCAGCGGCGGGCGGGAAGATAAGCAGTGACCTGCGGACGAACAAGTCGCGCCGCAGAATTTCTCAGGCGGCATTTCCCGTCCAGTTTGCTCGGATTCGGAAGAACCGGCTTTCACCGCTCCGAGACGGATGACGGAAGATTCCGGGAAAATCTGACGGAAGTTTTCCGGAGTGGCGGGGTAACAGTCGGAACCCCGCCAGAATTCCAGAGAAAGGGCAGCGGTTCTCCACGTCGAAGAGGTGAGTCTCGCTGGGCTCAGCATTCTTCGGAAGAGGGGCAGAATCTGAAAGTCGAGCTTATCCCGAGGGGCTCGATATGGAGCGGATTGTGCCTCTCTTTCGGGGATGCCCGCGTGAGCCCTGAGTGCTTTGCTCGTTCTTTTGTAACTCGGACGGGCCGGCGGCTTTGCCGCTTCCCGGATTCATCCGTCGCTGCCGTTCCCGGATTGACACCACCAGGGATCACAACCGACATGACATTCACGGGCCATCGTCACATGACTCCGCCCGGCGGACTGCCGGTGCTGAATGATCGCCCCGTGCGCGCTGCTCTGCTGACGCCGGGTCTGGCTCTGGGAGGGGCCGAGCGATGGCTGGTCTCGCTGGTTCGCGAGACGAACCGGGAGCGGCTGGTCTGGACTGGAGTCGCCGTCAGTTCCGCGGGCGGGACGGATGAGATGCTGTGCCGGGAGCTGGCCGGCCTGACCACCCTGCATTGTCAGCAGCCGGATACGCACTCTCGCAATCCGGGCCGTCCGTTTCATCTGGATTACTTCCGACACGTGCATGCGGACTGGTCGGCGGCGGTTGCGGCGGCCTGCGCGGATGCGGAGGTGGTGGTGGCCTGGGGAGCCGTGCATCATGTCGGACAGTGGACCGGACGGTTGCCGATTCCCAGCGTGGTGGTCTCGCATACGACCGAACGGGAGCCGGAGTTGAACGCCATTCACGGCGTCACTCATCTGGCTGCCGTTTCCGAAGCCGCTGCGGCTTACTTCGACCATCGTCCGGGCCGCGAAGTCTTCGATGATGTGAAGGTAGTATATAACGGCGCCGACATCGCACACTGCCAGCCGCGGAAAGGTCGTCAGTGGCAGCGGAATGAGTGGGGCGTCGCGAATGATGAGTTCGTCGTGGGCTACATCGGGCGGGAGTCTCCAGAGAAGAATTTTCTGGCGGCGGCGAAAGGCGTTCTGCAGCTCGGCGCACCGTATCGAGCCGTTTGTTATGGCTCACTGGTTCAGAATCCGGGCGAGCACGATCCGGCACTGATCCGACTGGCGGAGCAGGCTCAGGGGCGGATCATTCTTCACCTGCCCGTTCCATACGTCGGCGATGTGCTGGCCGGGCTGGATGTGCTGATGCTGGCCAGTCATCGTGAGGCCTTCAGTCTGGCTTTGATTGAAGCCTGGCTGGCGGGTGTCCCCGTGGTGGCAACTCCAGTGGGAAGCGTCCCGGAGCTTCAGTCCCGTTTTCGTCGTCGGCTGGTCATCGAAGTGCCGCGCGATCCCACTCCAGAACAACTCGCGAAGGCCATTCGTCGAGCCTGCGGGAAGGAAGGACGGAAAATCGCCGCCGCCGCTCAGAAACTGGCTCGCCAGCATTTCACCTGCGCCGCCATGTCTGCGCACTGGACGGACTATCTGACACCGATCGTGGATGAGTACCGGCGGAAACGCCTCATCGACTATTCCGGCACATCGTCCTCGCACTGGATGGCGAGTCAGACGAGTGTGCCGGCCGGAGACCGCACACCGTGATCCGGGTTCACTACCTTCCGGCTTATGTCGATGGAGTAGTTCATTCTCTGATTCAGCAGATTGCCGACCGACTGGTTGAACCCCTGCGCGAACGCGGCATCGAATGGGGCTGCGGACTATCCGACGCGGATCTGATCTGGGCCTGCCAGCATCAGTACGCAGCCTGCCGGGAGCGACCCACGATCGTGCAGGATGTTATCGACTGGGCGTCGCTGAACTGGATGACCCGCACGGCCATCTCCGAACCTCACGTTCGTCTGGTCGTGAAAGGGACGCTGTTCACAGACAGCGCGCTCTACAACGCTCCGCACTTCGAGGACACACGGCACGGAGCGTTGCTTTACGAACTTGCTCCCGCGGAGGAGCGTCCAGCCGGCACTGCCCCGGCGCCGCTGATTCCGCGAATAACCGCTGAAGCTCTGCAGAAGTTGAGGCTCGGATACAACTGGCTCTACGAGAAACGGCTCTGGCATCTGGCCGCACTGCGGCCCGATGATTCGCATCGCGACATCGACATCAGCTTCGTCGGCACGATGCAGTACACGCGCTGGCATGTCGGCTGGCATCGGGAGCAGGTCGTTCAAAGACTGGAAAAACTGCCGGGCCGGAATGTCATTCAACGCGGTCGCGGCCTGTCGACGGTTGAATACGACCGGTTGCTCGGCCGGACGAAGGTGGTTGTCTCTCCGTGGGGCTACGGTGAAACCTGCGTGCGCGATCTTGAGGCGCTGGTGGCGGGCTGCGTGCTTGTCAAACCGGAAACCCGATTCGTGATGACGTGGCCGGAGTACCACGACGAACCGCACTGCCTGACGTTTCACCCGGATCTGTCGAATTTTGAAGCCGTCGTCGAGCAGGCGCTCGATCAATGGCAGGCTCTGCACGACGCACGCATGGCGACTCAGCAGCGGCTGGTCCGGATGCGCGAAGCCGATGTGTTCGCCGACCGTATCGCCGGGCTGGTCAGCGAAGCGCTCCACTCGGACAATCCGTGATGCCGCCTGCCCTGCCTCAGTCACTGGCCCATGACCAGCGACGATCTGCCGGACATTTCGCGTTGCCTACTCCGGCAGTGGCTGGCCTTTGGTTTCGGGGGCGAACCAGATCAGGATCATACCGGCGACGTAGATCAGGCTGAGCAGCGTGCAGGCGGAAGGATAGCCGCCGGCGACTTGAACCGGGCCGAGCGAAATGCCGTCCTGGAAAGCCGCTCGAAGAGGGCCTAACTGAAAGCTGCCGATGGCCGCCAGAATTCTTCCGAAATTGAAACCGAAACCCTGCCCGGTGGCCCGGACACTCGTCCGGAACAGCTCCGGCAGATACAGCGGCAGCCAGCCGTAGAATGAGGCGGAGAAGACGCCGGCGACGAAGGCGCTGGCAAGCAGTCCATTGCCATAGGACTCATTGGCCCAGAACAGGTACAGCACTGAGATCAGCGAGAGAATGCACAGCGCGAAATAAGTGTTGCGCCGGCCAAACCGGTCTCCCATCAACGCGGCCATGATGGTGCCCACAATCGCTCCGACGGACAGCCAGATCAGCAGCCATTCCTTGGCGGCGATCTTCTTCGCCGTCACCGGTTCTCCGGCCGCGCGTTGAGCGGCCGCCTGCTCTTCAGCCTGCTTGTTATCAGCCTCAACCATCCGGTCCACCCAGGCCGGAGCCTGCTGAGTGGCCCCCCATGTTCCCAGCAGCGCGACGCCGCTGAGTCCGGCACCCAGAAGCATCCGCCGCAGCGTCGAACGATACAGCTCCGGACCATCGACGGGATTGGAAGCCGTGTAGCGTTTCAGATAGCGAACGATGGGATAAGTGTAACCCAGCAGCGCCACAATCAGGCCGACCACAATGGCGACCACTTTGATTCCCGTGGTGTGTTCGATGGATCCGGTCTGCTTCCATCCGTAGAGGTAAACCATCAGTGCCGGACCGAGACATCCAAAGAGAACGCCCAGCAGATCACGCGTCGCCCAGTTCGACGTATGTCCTTTTTCCTTCTGCTCCTCCCACTTGCGCGACTCCGGAACAAACATCCGGATCAGGAATGTCAGCAGAGCAGGAGCGATGCCCAGGATCATCATGATTCGCCAGCCCTGGCTGGATGTCAGTTGAGCGGTCAGGCCTTCCGAGAAGCCGATGGCCAGGAGCAGACCCTTCAACCGGTCAATAACCAGCGTCAAACCGAGTCCGACAAACCCCACCATCAGATATCCCACGTTGGCAGCCGCTCCAATCAGCCCGGCCATGAAGGCCCGCGAGCGGTTCGGCCAGACTTCCATGACCAGTGCGACTCCCAGCGACCATTCTCCACCCATTCCCAGTGAGGCGATGAACCGCAACAGGCCCACTTCAAACACAGAACTCGCGAAACCGCACATGCCGGTGAAAACGGCATAGGTCAATACGCTGAGCGTCATGGCTTTGACGCGACCGAGACGATCGCCCAGCCAGCCGAAGAGGACGCCTCCCGTGGCCGCTCCCACCAGGAACATGGCGGTGATGACGCCCAGCCAGTTTCCAGTGGCGGCTTCAATTTCCGTCGCTGAGGCTCCCGGCATTCCGGCCGTGAGCAGTTCCTTCAGGGCCGGCCGGCCAACCAGCGAGAACACGCCCATCTCCGCGCCGTCAAACATCCATCCCAGCAAAGCGGCGATCAACGCCAGCCATGCTCCTCGACTCGTAGTGGATGCGGCAGACGGACCATCGGAAGTCGGAGCGGTCATCGGGAGCCTCACGGAGCTGGGAACGGGAAATGTTGAAAGAAGCAGCAGACTGGAACGGCGAAGAATGTGCAACCCGATCGCGTCGCTACACTCCGTAGAAGACTGTACCGGTCTGCTTCGCTTCCGGGATTCGCAACGTGAGAGTCACTGTGACAAGTCGTTCCGCTCTCATTCAGGAGTTTCACGCAGGCCCCAGCCGTCTGGTACTGGCGGTGACTGGCGGAGGCAGCCGGGTCATTGGCGAGCTGCTTTCAGTCCCCGGCGCATCGCGGACGGTGCTGGAAGCTGTCGTTCCCTATGCACCTCAAGCGCTGGAAGACTGGCTGAGGCATCGTCCGGACCAGTTCTGTTCGCGAGCGACCGCGCTCAGCATGGCCTCCGTCGCATGGTCGCGGGCGCGGCGACTCGCCGGTCCGGACGCGCAGGCTCAAGAATGCCTCGGTGTGGGATGCACGGCCTCACTGGTTTCTGACCGTCCGAAGCACGGCGATCACCGCTGCTGGATCGCCGTGCAAAGCGATGTGGAAACTCGTCTGCTGTCGTTGACACTGTCAAAAGGCCGGCGCGAGCGCGCAGAGGAGGAACAACTGGTTGCGGATCTGATCCTGACCGGACTGGCGGATTCGATTCGTCTCCGTCCACCGCCACTGACGGGCTTGACCAGCGACGAAACCGTGGTGGTCGATGTCGAACGGCCGCCATCACTGATCTGCGAGATCCGGTCCGGAGAACGACAGGTCGCGTGGTCTCTGCCAGGAGGCGAACTGACCGTGCAGTCGGCGGATTCGATCGCCGGAGTGATGTCGGGATCATTCAATCCGCTGCACCGAGGGCATCTTCATCTGCGGGATCTGGCCGAACAGATGCTGCAGGGCAGCGTCGTTTTTGAGCTTCCGGTGGTGAATGCCGACAAGCCCCCGCTGGATTTTTTCTCGATTGAAGAGCGCCGTCGGCAGTTTCAAAAGCATCCGCTGGCGCTGACATCGCTCCCGCTTTTCGATCAGAAAGCCCAGGTCTTTCCAGGTGTCACATTCGTCATCGGAATCGACACCGCAGAACGAATTCTGCAACCACGTTTTTATGGTAATGGCAACGACGGCGTTCTGCTCTCGTTGAATCGGATCAGGAGCAGCGGCTGTCGGTTCCTGGTAGCCGGGCGATTCGTTGACAAGGCATTCAAAACGATCACCGACTTGAACGTGCCGACCGGTTACGAAGAGTTATTCACCGCCATTCCAGAGGAGCAGTTTCGCGACGACACCTCTTCGACTGAACTGCGCCGCCAGCGGCTGAGTCCATGACAAAAGCCCGCAGTACAAACTGCGGGCTTCTTTCGATTCGACGGATTCAGGTGATGTCAGTCTGTGCGATTCGTCAATTTGTGGCCGGACCGGCACAGCGGATCAGATGGTCGTGGTCGATGTAGACCACTTCCTGACTCTGGTCCTCGAAAGTGAACGGGATCGGCCAGTCTGATCTCCGGACCTTGTCGAAGTAGACGATGCACTTGTAGTGACAGTGGTGCAGACGAGCCGGACCGACCAGCGGATAGAACCGGCATTCATCCACGCGATCGACCATGGGTTCGATCACCATTCGGACATTGTTCAGGTTGGTTTCCGCGATGAAGGCAAACCCACCGGCTCCGGTGACTCCTTCCGGCAGCGCCCGGATCACTTCATCCGGAGTGGGCGGATCGAGACAGTATAGAGGAGCGTTGTCGCCTTCCACCGGATCGAGGATCGGCACCTTTCCATACCGCTCCTCGTTGTGGTAGGTGTCTTCGATCATCTGGCTGTAATAAGGACTGACTGGAATCGGTGGAGTCGTGATGAAGAACCCCGCTAACGCAAATGAGTTCGCGATCGCTCCCCCGACGATTTCACAGCCGGTCGTTGAGACCGCCAGCAATCCCAGCAAGGCGAGTAGTGACATCCGTTTCATCAGTCGCACCCCGGTCAGGTCAGTGAGAGCGGCTCCGCCGCATGGATGAATTAATTATCGAATCAACTCGAACCGGAACTTGTGAATTTATTCCGGATTTGACGATTACGCCGACAAGCAGTCACGAAAGACTGCCGTTACCACTTCCAAGTCACACCGAAGTTCCAGGTGTCCGAACGCCAGCTCGAACGCTCGATCTGAATATCCGGAAAGATGTTCTGGGACGGGTTGCCCTGCCAGAGAATGCTGTCGCTGGCACGAGCCACTTCACCGATGAAGGTAAAGGTGTAGTCGAGGCGGAAATCGGCACCCCGGAGCAGTTTCGATCGACGCAGCAGAGGCACGTATTGAAACAGTGGCCCCTCAAAGTAAACGGATTGCTCAAACAGAGGCGACACACTGTTGTGGGATTCCTCGCGTGAGAATGCGTTCGGATTCGGATTGGCGGGAGAAGGTACATTCAGATTCGAGAGCCGGGTCGTGACGAAAATGTTGTCGCCATTCAGCTTGAACGTCGAATAATTCGCCATGACGGCAAACGTGGAACGTCCACCGAGACGGAAACCATCGTTGTCTCCGAACTGATAATTGATGGCCGCTTCCGGACCGACGAGATGCGTCCGGACTTCGTTATTGAGGATCGAAGTCACGGGGTAGAGTTCGCCGTTCGGAGAAAGGTTATCCAGTGAGAAAAGCGTGAACTGAGCGGTTTGATTATTTCCTCCGCCACCGCCCTGCCCCGTTCCCCCTTCGATGAGTCCGGCATTATCAACGATTCCATCTCCGTCGTTATCAAAACCATCAGGAAGAGAGTGGAGTTTCAAGTCCGGAATGACGGCGGCATTGTTGTTACCTGTGCCACCAGCCCCGTACAATGCACCGCTGTCCCGACCGAAGAAGCCGAAGTCTTCCCCGATCTGTGTGTAACGCGCGCCACCTCCAACGCTCATCCGGAAGTTGCCACTCTGCCAGAACGGACGGGACATGAACCGGAGACCGGTCCCGTACATCACGGTTTCGACACCAACGCGAAAGTCGAGGTCGTAGATGGCGTTGCCGCCCCCTTGAAAGACACCATTCCCAATATGAACCAGAGTGCCGTCATCCAGCGGAATTCCTCGCAGGTTGAGCAGGTTCGCCATCAGTACTTCTATGCGATCATTAAACGGTCCAAGCTGTTCTGATGGCGTGGTGCCATCCGGATTCAGAGACCCGTTTTCCAGTACGAAGATCGCGAGGTCCGGCTGCCGACCGCGTGTTTGAGCGACGTTGTCCCGGGCATCGAATTCCGCGTTGGTATCCTGAGCCCACATGCCCCACATCTCCCACTGGGAACCGTCAACCGACTCCATTTCCAGCGTGAGACGAACGCCATCCATCACAGAATCTTCAACATCCTTGCCGGTAATCGGATCGTAGAGATTGAATGTGCCGCTGCCGTTCTGGCCGGTCAAAGCGTTCAGGTATGAGTTCTGGGCATTGTTCTGTCCGCCACCGCCACCACCACCGCCGCCAAGGATATTTGAATCCCGCAGGATCGGGGCGATCTGCTGCCGGTAGTTGGGGGCATTCGGATTTCCGATCAGATTCCGTCCGCGGTCAGGAGCCATCCGCATGTATTCCGTCCGAAGCCGGAACCGCGACGGCATCCCGCTCTGAGAGCGAGTGTCGTACTGCCACAGGCCGTCCTGCTGCCTCAGCTGGCTGTAGTCGGGGGAATAAGGCGACACAGACGGCCAGGGCTGGTAGTACTGCGGATATCCTGCCCCCGGAGGCGGAGCGTAGAACGCTCCGGCGGACATGGAACCGGGGTAGTCCTGAGCCTGCGCGAGAGCACTCGCGGAAACCAGAACCATCCCTGTCATTCGGCTCAGCCAGCGATGAAGCCGCATCAGTCGATCCTTGACTGCCTGAGGTCCAGCACACCGTGTCCGCACCGGTTGAAGGGCGCGAGGACACAACTCAGAGTCAGGTATCGACCCGGCTTTCTGGCAAGCTGTAGCGATTATTCCGAAGGTGTCGATTTTTCCGATTGTGCCGGCGCGACGTCCTGAGCCGGATGCGACGAACTGCCGAGCTCCGGCGGAAGCGTCAGACTGCTGAGCGGTATGACTCGGTCAGATGGCTGCTGCCGACCGGACTCTGCCTGTGGACATGCGGCGCAACTTCCACAACTACCGGAAGTTCCGCGAAAAAAACTCCGCATGCGCACAATCAGAACAGCAGCCGCGATCACCACGGCAAGTCCAGCGGAAATCAATTGCCAGTCAAGAGTTGGCATCATTCAGGCACCGCCCGGCTGCTGTCGCCGCTGAAAAAAATAGCGAGCCAGACGGTTTCCACGTCGGGGGCCGTCCAGTCCACGCGATGGCGGCAATGCGCCGGAATCAAAATGTGATCACCCGGCCGCATCTCCAGAAACTCCCCAATCTCCGGCAGAGGATCGGCAAACTGCAGGCGGGCCGCTCCAGTCAGCACTGCGATCCATTCGTCTTCCTCCTGATCGTACCAGTCATCCAGCGGGCTGGACTGGCCGGTCGAGCGAATCCGCTCCAGCCGAAAGCCGGAATCTGACGCGATCAAGGTTTCAAACAGTTCGCGGCTCGTGTCGGAACTTTTGAACTGGATGAGGTTTCCGAATACAGCGTCGTGTGTCATGCCGAGTCGGTTCCTGTTCCTGAGCGGGTCAGCACCAGAAGTGTTCCCCGACGGCGAGCGTCAATTCCACCGGGAAGCGTCGTCGCTCCGCCAGTCAGCAGAACCTCAACCAGCCGGTCCCATTCCAGATATCCCATCGCCTTTTGAGGCCAGTCGTTACGTTTCCAGATCGCCACCAGGACGGTACGAATCACGACGCGTTGTTCACTTTCCAGTTCCGCCGCATTAATCCGGATCTGACCGGTATCAGCCTGCAGGCAGCAGCGGTCCGCAATGTCCTCCGCGTTTTCCGCCATCCAGTCGGCGACCTCACCGGCCTGACTGGCCAGTGTTAATAAGGCACGGTCGACCTGAGGATTGAATTCGCGTCGAAGCTCTGGAAGCAGGACGTGCCGGATGCGGTTTCGCGTCAGCGACGTGTCCGAATTTGTATGGTCAAACATCCACGTCAAACCAACGTCCCGCAGCCAGGTCTCGACCTCCGGACGCCTCAAATCCAGGAGTGGCCGAACCAGCCGCACATCTTCTGTCAGTGTGCGTACGCGCGGCATCCCACGCAGGCCGTTGATGCTGGTTCCACGCAGCACATGGTGCAGAACTGTTTCCACTTGATCGTCAGCAGAATGCGCCGTGGCCACGCTGTCGCACCCTCTTTCCAGTGCGATTGATCGGAGCATTTCGTACCGGCAGCGCCGAGCCGCCTCTTCGACGGATTCACCTGTCCGGTCTGCCTCGACAAGGATGTTCCGGCAATGAACCTCAACCGGCACATCTAACTTATCTGACGTACTGCGGACAAATTCCGCGTCATTATCCGCTGCTGTTCCGCGAATCTGGTGGTTCAGATGAGCGGCGATCAATTGAAGATTGAGTTCCTCGCGAAGTGCCACCAGGCCAGACAGCAATGCCATGGAGTCGGCTCCCCCGGAGACTGCAACCACGAGGCGCTGAGCAGTACCGCAGAGTCGTAGACCCGCTCGCAGGCGATCAAGGAACACGTGCGAATGCGGAAATGAATATGGCATGTCGGTTATCTGGCAGTTTTCTGCTTCAGTTTTGCTGAATTTCAAGAGATTCAGGGCTGGCTGGATCTATCATGACGGCGCAACAAATCTGAGGCCGGCTCAAAATGTCTGTGAACCTGGCCGGCCTGAATGCGATCCAGCAGTCTCATGCGGATCGCCGTAAACTCTGAGCTGCCTTGACGTATTTTTTGGGGAGCATCCGGCAGCCTGCTGACCCGAACCGGAAGCCGGGCAGTCGCAGGTCGGCCGTTCGCCTGCCGCAGCGGATCTCAGCGGCATTGGAAGCCGGTCCCGGAGCTAATCCTCCAGGAGGAGCATCATGCTGGTCCTGTCCCGAAAACGGAACGAAAGCATTGTCATCGACGATCGGATTGTCATCACAGTGATCGAGGTTCGCGGAGATAAAGTCCGACTCGGAATTCAGGCCCCCCTGGAAATTCCCGTCCACCGGAGCGAGGTCTACGACGCGATCAACTCTGGAAATCCGGAAGCGGGTGCTGCAGAAAAGAAGGTTTGCAGCGATTCTGAGAAGGAAGTCTGAGGCAAACCGGCTTCGAGATTTCCGCCTGCGTTGACAGTCCCCTGCTGCCCACTAACTTACGCACCCTGACGCGGGGCCCCATCGTCTAGTGGCCTAGGACATCGGACTTTCGATCCGGTAACACGGGTTCAAATCCCGTTGGGGTCATTCCTGCTGAATGCCCGGACTGCCACCCAGTCCGGGCATTTTCCTGCGCTGTCACTGGAATCCGCTGAGCTGTGAAACTCTGTCGCCCGACGGAGCGGAGGTGCTTCGATGACCCCGGTTTCACATCTTCTCTCCCGTCGAGACTGCCTCAGTCTCGCGTCTACCGGCCTGGGAGGGATTGCTCTGGCGTCTCTGCTGAGCGCGGGAGCCCGTGGTTCGGATGCTGTGCCGCAGATTGCCGGGTTCCCTCACTCGCCGGTCAAAGCAAAGCGGGTGATCTATCTCTTCCAGTCCGGCGCTCCTTCGCAACTCGATCTGTTCGATGAAAAGCCGGGCCTGGCGGCACTGCGAGGGACCGATCTGCCGGACTCGATCCGCAGAGGCCAGCGTCTGACAGGCATGACGGCGACCCAGGAAACTTTTCCGATCGCTCCGTCAGCATTCCGCTTCGGAAAGCATGGCGAGTCCGGTGCCACAGTCAGCGAATTGATGCCCGCTCTGTCGGGAGTGGCGGACGACCTCTGTTTCATCCGGACGCTGCACACAGAAGCCATCAATCACGACCCGGCGGTGACGTTCTTCCAGACCGGGTTTCAACTGGCCGGCCGGCCGAGCATGGGAGCGTGGGCTTCATACGGTCTCGGGAGTGAAAACGACGACCTTCCAGCGTTCGTGGCAATGGTATCCGGATCCGGCGACCAGCCTCTTTACGACCGCCTGTGGGGCAGTGGATTTCTGCCGTCGCGGTATCAGGGAGTGCGATTCCGATCGACCGGCGAGCCGGTGCTCTATCTGGCCAATCCGAACGGGGTCGATGCGGGAACGCGCCGGCAGATGCTGGACGACATCTCCGAACTGAACCGCCTGCGACTCCAGAAGACCGGCGATCCCGAAATTGCCACGCGCACGGCGCAGTACGAACTGGCCTTCCGGATGCAGACCTCCGTCCCCGATCTGACGGACGTTTCCAGGGAGCCGGAATCCACATTCGAACTGTACGGCGAAGCGGCCCGCAAGCCTGGCACGTATGCCCACAACTGCCTGCTGGCCCGGCGTCTGGCCGAGCGCGGCGTCCGGTTCGTACAGCTCTTTCATCGCGGCTGGGATCAGCATCTGACTCTGCCGAAAGGCATTCGCAAGCAGTGTCAGGACACCGATCAAGCCACCGCCGCACTGGTCCGCGATCTCAAGCAACGCGGCCTGCTGGATGACACGCTGGTGGTCTGGGGCGGCGAGTTCGGTCGCACGGTGTACTGCCAGGGACGCATGACCGCCGACGATTACGGTCGCGATCACCATCCGCGCTGCTTCACGATCTGGATGGCCGGCGGCGGAGTGAAACGCGGACTGACTTACGGCTCAACAGACGATTTCTCTTACAACATCACTGAGAACCCGGTCCACATCCACGACCTGCACGCCACGATGCTGCACCTGCTGGGCATCGACCACACTCGGCTGACCTTCCGCTTTCAGGGCCGCGACTACCGCCTGACCGACGTGCATGGCAGAGTCGTATCGGACATCCTCGCCTGAAGCATCAAACTCGCCCGTCATTCTGGAAGCTTGCGATGAGTGGCAAAGTGGAGCGTCAGTTCTGGCTCTTCAAGTCCGAGCCGGATGAATATTCCATCGACGATCTGATCCGCGATCAGACGACGTTCTGGTTTGGAGTCCGCAACTACCAGGCGCGGAACTTTCTGCGGGATACGGTCAAAGCCGGCGACCGGGTGCTCTTTTATCACAGCAGTGCCGAACCCACGGCTGTGGTGGGAACGTGCCGGGTGACAGAAGCCGGCGCGCCGGACGCGACTCAGTTCGATCCGAAGAATCCGTACTTTGATGCAAAGAGCACGCCAGAGAACCCCCGCTGGTTCGGAGTCCGCGTGCGGTTGATCCGGAAGTTCGCCGCGCCGATCACGCGCGATCAGCTCCGTAACCACAACGGAACGGCCGGCATGATGGTCCTGAGAAAAGGCGCGCGGCTTTCTATCCAGCCGGTCACGGAAGCCGAATGGCTGGCCGTGCATGTTCTGGCCGATGTCAAACCAGGCTGAGCCTCGTAGCCTGGACTCGCCTGACGAGCAGTCGGAATGCCGCAGTTGCGAAATTCGATCCTTGGACACCAGCCGTCAGCAGCGATACCGTTCGTCATCGGATCTGCAATTTTCTGCAGATCGTTCGCGGCGCGGTCCGATGAACTCCTGGCGGTGACGATCCTTTCCAATCTGCTGGCTGAGCGAAATGCCAATCCGTCCGGGATCAATCCGGACTGGAGAGTGGCTGCGCTGTTGTTTGCCGGTGGAGCGCGGCTGCTGCTGATTCTGCTTCTGATCATTCATCCGACCAGCAGTCTGGTCCGGTCTCTGAAAACCGAGAGCGCGGAAACATCGGCTCCGGCGGAAGAGCGGGACACGGAGTCTGAAGCGCAATCCGTGGAGTGGCTGGCTCAGTACCGTCGATCAGTTCCGCGTTTGCGATGGCAACTGGTGCGAAACTGTCGGCCGGACCGGGCACAGAATCAGCCTCACTCAGCCAGGTACTGCCGCAGGCAGGAATCCTTTCGGCATTGTTCCCGGAGAGATCAACTCACGCCGCTGCGCTGTTGATCGATGGCCGGAGACCGGTCGTTTCGAGACCGGTCATCCCCGTCCATGCCGGAATGCCCTGGACGGCCGCGATGAGACGCGTTGTTGAGCAAACAGCCTTCCGGGGAGTGAGGCGCATGTTCTGTCTTTCGACTGACCGACATTGATCGCGCCGCGGCTTCAATTCTTTCCGGACTGCTTCTGGTGACCGGGCCGTTCTGCCCCGCTCGGCACGGCGGACCGGTGGAATGAGCCTGAGCCTCGCAGGCAGGCATCGCCGCTCCGTCTTCAAACGGCGTTTGAGGGAAACGCGAACGGCGGATCGCGCGTGCTGCTGCTTCCTCCGGACAACCAACCCAGACACATTCGAATCGAGCGATTATGGCGACGTCGATACTGCAGCGGTTGCGACTGTTTAACACATTCCTGGACAGTCGCTTTGAAGATCTGAATCGCGGGAACTGGCTGAAGACGACGTACCGGGATCTCAGTGCCGGGCTGATTGTCGCGCTGACCGCGATACCGATGGCGATGGGATTCGCGATGGCGATGGGCCTGCGTCCGGAACAGGGCATTATCGCCGGAGCGCTGGCCTGTATTATCGGCCGGACGTGGGGGGGATCGAAGTATCAGGTCTACGGTCCGACTGCGGCATTCATCCCGTTGATTGCCGCGCTGATGACGAAATACGGTGAAGCATCAGGAGGCAGTTTCCAGCAGGCTCACGGATTTCTGGTGCTGTGCAGCATTGTGGCTGGAGTTGCGTTGATGGTGCTGGGACTGCTGGGAATGGGGCGTTACGCGAAGCTCGTTCCCAACTCCATTGTGGTGGGTTTCACGGTCGGAATCGCAGTCGCCATCGCGATGTCGAATATTGGAGAAGTCCTGGGATTGAAACAGGAGATCCGGGGCACGTTCCTGGAGAAGATCTCGTCGATCGCGCAGCACCTCGGCGAATTCAACGGGTACGTCTTCTTCCTCGCGTTGCTGACGTTTCTAATGACGCGGTATCTGTTGAAGATCTCTGTTTTCATTCCCGCGCCGCTGCTGGCGCTGGGGCTTTGCTCGCTGCTGGCAGCGACGGTCTTCAACGGTCGTGGAATTGCTGTGGTGGCCGACAAGTACGGCAGCATTCCTACTGATTTCTTCGTGTTCACTCCGCCGCAGTTACCGCCCGTCACTACCGGCGTGATCATCGACATTATCTACCTTGCGGCGGCGATCACGTTTGTTTCCGGAGTGGAAAGCCTGCTGTGTTCTTCGATGGCTGACCGGCTGGCGGATAATCGCGGAACGCCCTTCAACCCGGACCGGGAATTCTGGGGGCAGGGGCTGGTGCAGATCATTACTCCCATGGTCAACGGCTTTCCCTGCACCGGCGCGCTGGCACGCACTGCCACAAGTATCAAGGCCGGCGCGGTGACACCGCTGGCCGGCTATTTCAAAGGTGTGCTGAAACTGTTGATGGCGACGTTTCTCGCGCCGTGGCTGGAGCAGGTTCCGATGGCCTGTATCGGAGGAATTCTGTTCTGGGTGGCGACCAACATGGTCAAGCCCGCCGAGATCAGGGAGATCTGGAGGCACAGCCGGTTTCATGCCTGCCTGATGATCTATACGGCCTGCATGGTGCCGCTGACAGATTTCCTGGTGGCGGTGCTGTCCGCGCTGATTCTGTACGCGATCCTGTTCCGGTTCTTCGATAAAGCCTCCGCCGGACCAGCGGTTGCACATGGTTCGACGGACAGTGTGGTGTCTCAGCCTCCATCGGTCTGAGGTTTTCCGGTCCTTGACGATTCCCTGAAGAGTGAGCTTTCCCATGAAGACACTGGACTGCATCACTGTGGCCCTGTCGCTGTCTGAAAGTGACGACCACCTGCTGGCGTACGCTTCCATGCTGGTCGGGCACGGAATCGGCCACCAGTTTCACTTCGTACATGTTGTCGCGCGAGATTCCCCGGCTCCGGCCCACAGTCCTGAGCAGGCTCGACAGAGGCTGGCGGAACTGGTGCAGAGTCGGTTCGCACTGGGTGCTCAGGGGCTGGAGCTTTCCAGTGAGGTCCGGGAGGGCGTCCGCGTGGACGAACTGCTGTCCTGCCTGGAGCAGCGTTCGTCCGGGCTGGTTCTGCTGGGTCATCGTCGCAACCGGAGCGGCAAGCGCACGCTCGCCCGGCGACTGGCGATGCTCTCACCGGCTTCCGTCTGGATGGTGCCGGACCAGGTTCCCTGCCGGATCAGCCGCGTGCTGGCGCCGATTGACTTCTCAGCGCATTCGGCCGACAGCCTGTCGCTGGCTGCGGGAATCGCGGCCCGTACACGCGCGGACGAATGTCTGGCCCTGCATGTGTTCTTCGATCCGTCCACCATCCGGTACGACGAACACGAACGCATTACGGTCGATCAGATGCAGCAGGTGTATGAGCAGTTCGTCCGACCGGTGAATCTGCATCAGATCGCCGTCGAACCGGTGTTTGAAGAGTCCAGCAACGTGACGCATGCGATCCTGCGGGTCGCCGAACGCCGGCAGAGCGATTTGGTCGTGATGAATACGCGCGGACGCAGCGCCGCCGCATCCATCCTGCTGGGCAGCGAGACGTCTCAGACGCTGATGGGGTCGCCGGTTCCCGTACTGGCAATCAAGCATCGCGGTGCGCGGATGAATCTCTTTCAGGTTCTCTGCAACTCCGAACTCTGGTCGCGGTTTGAACTGCATACCAACTGACCGGGATCCATCCATTACGCCGCGGTTTCGACAGTCGATTCAGTCCCTCACCGAACCGGAGCCTGTCCATGACGGAGCACCCCGCCCTTCGCGCTGCGATGCCTCGTGATCTGCTGGCGGGACTGGTTGTCTTTCTGGTGTCGGTGCCCCTGTGTCTGGGTGTTGCTCTGGTTTCCGGGGCACCGCCGATGGCAGGCGTTCTGTCAGGCATCATCGCAGGTATCGTGGCCGGAATAGTGAGCGGCTCGCATACCAGCATCAGCGGTCCGGCGGCTGGTTTGACCGCGGTGCTGATTGCGCAACTCGCTGTGCTGCGCTCCTATGAAACCATGCTGCTGGCCGTGGTGCTTGCCGGACTGTTTCAACTGGGACTGGGCATCGCCCGGGCGGGCTTCTTTTCCGCCTTCTTTCCCACCAGCGTCATCAAAGGTCTGCTCGCGGCAGTCGGCATCATTCTGATCCTGAAACAGATCCCGCACGTACTGGGACACGATACAGACCCCGAAGGTGAGATGTCGTTCCGTCAGCCGGATCGTGAAACCACGTTCTCTGAATTTGGTGAACTGATCAACGACATGCATCCCGGAGCGGCCTTGATCGGAGTGGTTTCATTTCTGCTGCTGATCTTCGCAGACCGTTTTCGATCGTTGAAGAGGCTGCCGGTTCCCGTCCCGCTACTGGTCGTCGTGCTGGGAGTCGTTCTCAACATGATTCTGAAGAGTGTCGGAGGTCGATGGGCGGTCACGGGAAACCACCTCGTTCAGCTCCCGCCGATCTCCGGCATTTCTGATTTTGCCGGGCTGCTGCGCTGGCCGGACTTTTCCCAGTTGTCCAATCCCGCCGTGTATCTGGCGGGATTGACGATCGCTGCAGTGGCGTCGCTGGAGAGCCTGCTGCACCTGCAGGCCATCGATCAACTGGACCGGCGGAAACGCCAGTCGCCACCCAGCCGCGAACTGCTGGCGCAGGGCCTCACCAATCTGATCTGCGGACTCGTCGGTGCCATTCCCGTCACGCCAGTCATCGCCACCAGCTCCATCAATATCAACGCCGGCAGTCAGACCCGCATGGCAGCCGTATCGCACGGACTTTTTCTGCTGATCAGCGTGGCATTCCTCTCCAGCTGGCTGAACCTGATTCCTCTGTCGTGTCTGGCGGCGATCCTGCTGGTGACCGGGATCAAACTGGCGGAACCGGAACTGTTCCGTCGGATGTGGCAGAGCAGCCGGTCGCAGTTCATCCCCTTCGCGGCGACTGTGGTCTCCATCGTGTTGACCGACTTACTGATCGGAGCGCTGATCGGGCTGACGGTCAGTATCAGCGCGATTCTGCGGAGCAATCTCCGCCGACCGCTGAATCGTATCGTGGAAAAACATCTGGGCGGCGAAGTCTGGCATATCGAACTGGCGAACCAGGTCAGCTTCCTGAACCGCGCAGTCATCGATCAGGCTCTGCATGAAGTCCCGCGCGGTTGTCATCTGCTGCTGGATGCCCGCAGCACTGTTTATGTCGATGAGGACGTGCTCACTCTGATCCGCGACTTCAAGGAAAAGATCGCTCCCGTGCGCGGCATTCAGGTCAGCCTGCTGGGCTTCCGTGAACGGTATCAACTCGAGGATCAGATTCAGTTCGTGGATTACTCCAGCCGCGATATTCAAAGCCAGCTCAAGCCCGGAGAAGTTCTGCAGGTCTTGAAGGACGGCAACGAGCGATTCCGGACCGGGCGGCAGCTGACGCGCGATCTCAGCCGGCAGATCAGCAACACGGCTCAGGGACAGTTTCCGCTGGCGGTGGTTCTCAGCTGCATCGACTCGCGAACGCCAGCCGAACTGATCTTCGATCTGGGGCTGGGAGATATCTTCAACATCCGGATCGCGGGCAACGTCATCAGCCCCAAAGTGCTGGCCAGCATGGAATACGGCTGCGCTGAGGCGGGTGCGAAGCTGATCCTGGTGATGGGGCACACCCGCTGCGGCGCCGTGACTGCCGCCGTCAGTCTGGCCTGTTCGGATCAGACTCCGGCAGAAGCGACCGGCTGCCAGCACCTCGCTCATATCGTGGACGACATCCGCCAGGCGACAGATCTCTCGCAGTGCCGCCGCATCATGGACTCACCCGCGGACGAGAGGATTGCGCAGGTGGACGAGGTGGCGAAACGCAATGTACGCCGCGTGATGGTCGAGATTCTTCAGCAGAGCGAAACACTGGCCCGGCTCGTTGCCGACGGACGAATCGGAATCGCGGGCGGCATATATGACGTTGGCACTGGCACGATTGAATTTCTGCACGATCGGACGGTGGATGCGGCCTCCGGAGCCGCAGATGCTTCCGCGCCATCCTGCAATGCCTGACCTGCTCTGTTCAAGAGCCGCGAAGTCATCCGGCGCCGGGAATGGATTGTCTTTCGATCAGCAATTTATCCGGGAATGGGGTTGCCGCGTTTTTCGGCTCTGGACTATGGTCCGGAACCCCTCTTCAGAGGACGGTTCCCGCTGGCTGATCGCGTCCCGCGCGACAATCAATCCTCACTCTCTGACGGACTGTTCCCCGGCCGGCGAATCAACGTCCTCTTCTTCATTCTGAACTTCTCCCTGCCTTCAAACTTTCCATTCTCACTTCGTTGGATTCTTCACTGGAATCGAACGCAGCCATTTCGTCTCTGTTCTGAACGGCCGGCTTCAGGCGGCGCGACAGCGCTGAGCCTTCGGCAAGCCTGACTCATAGAACTGAAACGTGTGGATGTAACCGGTAGAAGTGTGTGAGACCGACATAACCTCTCACTTCAAACCGGCAACTGCTCACGACTCCTGCCGGATCCCTTCAACGACAGGTCGCCTGCCCATGACAGCGATTCTTGGAATTTCCGCCTTCTACCACGATTCGGCAGCCGCACTGGTCATCGACGGACAGATCGTCGCCGCGGCCCAGGAAGAACGCTTCACCCGGAAGAAACATGATCAACACTTTCCGGTCAATGCGGTTCAGTACTGCCTGAAAGAAGGCGGAATCGGCCCGGAAGAGCTGTCGTATGTCGGCTTCTACGACAAGCCGCTTCGCAAGTTTGAACGACTGCTGGAAACGTATCTCGCGTTCGCACCATCCGGGTTCCAGTCGTTCCGGCAGGCGATTCCCGTATGGCTCAAGGAGAAGCTGTATCTCCCGCGCGAGATGAAGCAGGGTCTGGGGAACCGTTATCAGGGTCGGTTTGTCTTCACGGATCACCACGAGTCGCACGCGGCGAGCGCATTCTTTCCCTCACCGTTTGATGAAGCCGCGATCCTCACACTCGATGGCGTCGGCGAGTGGTCCACGACCTGCCTCGGCTTCGGTCGCGGCAACCACATCGAGCTGACGCATGAGATGCGATTCCCGCACTCGCTGGGGCTGCTCTATTCCGCCTTCACTTACTACACCGGCTTCCGCGTCAACAGCGGCGAGTACAAAGTGATGGGACTGGCTCCGTACGGCCAGCCGGTGTATCGCGATCTGATTCTCGAACACCTGATGGACCTGAAGGACGACGGTTCGTTCCGGATGGATATGAGCTATTTCAATTACTGCCAGGGCCTGACGATGACTTCGGAGAAATTCCATCGTCTGTTCGGCGCTCCGCCCCGGCAGCCGGAGTCTCCGGTCACACAGCGCGAAATGGATCTGGCGGCGTCGCTGCAGGCCGTGACGGAAGAGGTCATGCTGCGCACCGCGCGGGAAGTGCATCGCCAGACCGGAATGAAGAATCTGGTGATGGCGGGCGGCGTCGCTTTGAACTGTGTCGGCAACGGCCGCATCCTGCGGGAAGGTCCGTTCGAGAACATCTGGATTCAGCCGGCCGCGGGCGATGCCGGCGGCGCGCTGGGCACCGCACTCTTCATCTGGCATCAACTGCTGGAGAATCCGCGCCAGCCGCACGGCATGGACTTTCAGCGCGGCTCGTTTCTCGGTCCGGCTTTCAGCGATCAGGAAATCCGCACATTCCTCGACAGCGTCGGCGCGTCGTACGCGACCTGCTCTTCGGATGAAGAACTCTGCGACGAAGTCTCCAGTCTGATCGCGGATGAAAAGGTCATCGGCTGGTTTCAGGGACGGATGGAGTTCGGTCCGCGAGCACTCGGCGCGCGCAGCATCATCGGCGATGCCCGCAGTCCGAAAATGCAGTCGGTCATGAACCTGAAGATCAAGTTCCGCGAATCGTTCCGACCGTTCGCGCCGATCGTGCTCAAGGAACACGTTCACGAATACTTCGACATGCGGAAGAACGAAGACAGCGCGTACATGCTGCTGGTCGCGCCTGTCCGCGAAGAACAGCGCATCCCGACGCCACCGGAATACGAAGGCAAGTTCGGCATCGAGAAACTGAATGAAACGCGTTCGACGATTCCCGCCGTCACGCATGTGGATTACTCGGCCCGCATTCAGACAGTCGATCAGGATCGCAATCCACTGCTGCATCGCATGATGACCCGGTTCAAAGAGAAGACCGGCTGTCCGGTACTGATCAATACCAGCTTCAACGTGCGCAGCGAGCCGATTGTCTGCACTCCGGAAGATGCCTGGCGATGCTTCCTGATGACCGACATGGATGTCCTGGTGCTGGGACGGCAGATCCTGCTGAAGCAGCAGCAGAAGGATGTGGGCGACGCCGCGCGACAGCAGCACCTGGCCCAGTTCCAGCTCGACTAGCAGCACGTTGAGCGTTCCTGACGAAATCGTCGCAGCGCAGTCTTTCAGCCTGTGTCTGAATTCATGCAGGCCGAGAGCCTGCACAACGAACACAAGGAGGCTTCAAGGATGAAGCTCGTGCAGATCAACTGGTCTCCCGACCGTCGGCAGTTGCGGCAGTTCGGTCTCTTCTCACTGCTGGCTCTGCCAGGCCTGGGCTGGCTGTGGAACGCTCCGGTACCGGTCATGAACGGACTGCTGGCTGCGGGAATCGCCACGGCTCTGGTGGCTGTTTTCAAGCCACAGTGGCTGAAGCCGGTCTTCGTCGGCTTGAGTGTCCTCACGATTCCGATCGGACTGGTCGTCAGCGAACTCACGCTGTTGATGATGTTCCTGGGAGTCTTCCTGCCGATCGGGATGGTGTTCCGAATGGCGCGCCGGGATTCACTCCAGCTTCGAACCGCCTCGACGGCCAGTTACTGGAGACCGAAGGCCCGACCCAATGGCGCGGCCAGTTATTACAAACAGTGGTAACACCACTATCACTCATTGTCCCTGTCCGGCGGCTTCACCGGTTCACACCGACAAGTCAAGAAAGAAAACTCATGTCGCAGTTCCGCACGGAATTTGAACAGCTCAATCATCAGCCGTCTCAGGGCCTCGCCGCCGAGTTCTGGCAGTTCATCAAGGAGAACAAGGCCTGGTGGATGGTTCCCATCCTGCTGGTGCTGGCCTGTTTCGGAGCGCTGGTGGTTCTGGCCGGGACCGGGCTGGCACCGTTCATCTACACGATGTTCTAAGAACCGGTTCTGCCTGAGAGCCTGTTTTGCAAACAGACAACCATTCACCTCCGCAGGATGCCGAGGGCCACTCAGTCATGACGATCACTTCGACTCGCCGCCGGCGCTGGCTGCTTCGACTCGGTCTGCTCGGCGGCAGCCTGATGATGGCTCTGGTCTGCGTGGAGCTGGGTCTGCGTCTGACCGGCTTCAATATGCCGGTTCCCATCCAGCGTGATCCTCACCGCGGTTATGCCTACCGTCCGAATCTCGAATGGGAGCACTCATCGGAGGGTCGCGCGCAGATCCGAACCAATTCGTTCGGGTTCCGCGATGACGAATGGATGGTCGAGAAGCCGGCGGACACCGTGCGCATCGCCGTGCTGGGTGACTCGTTTGTGGAGGCCCTGCAGGTCGATGAGGACGAACGCTTCACAGAACTGATGCAGGCGAAACTGACAGAGGCCGGGCTGTTCCGGGGCCGACGGATCGAAGTGATGAACTTCGGAGTATCAGGCTATGGAACAGCTCAGGAACTGCAGACGTGGCGGCATGAAGTTCGTCAGTTTGAGCCGGACTTCGTGATCCTGTCCGTGCTGACGGCCAACGACATCCGCAACAACTCGCTGGCTCTGGAACGCGATCCGATCCGGCCGTACTTCGTCGAGCAGGATGGCCGGCTGGTACTGGATGAATCCTTCCGGCACAGACGCATGTCGTTCGCGAAGGCGGTGGGACTGACCGCCGCGCGATACTCGCGGATCGGTCAGATCGCCTGGCGGCTTTATCAACTGAAGAAGGTCGATAAGCGGACGGCTCGCAGTTCCGATATCCGGGATGTCCGGCTGGTCGAAGCGCGGCTGATGTCGGCCGGTGTCAGCAGTGCGGTCTATCGCGCAACTGTCGATCCGGATTGGGAACGTGCCTGGCGCGTGACGGAATCGCTGCTGCAGCTCATGCATCAGGAAGTGACAGCCACCGGCGCGCGGTTTCTGGTGGCGGTTCTCTCCAATGACATTCAGGTCGATCCTGATGCCGGGAATCGACGGCAGTTTCTGGAGCTGGCGGAGGCCGAAGATCTGTTCCATCCAGACCGGCGTCTGTCCGAGTATTGCTACCATCAACGAATCGCGGTGCTGCCTCTGGCGCCGGTCATGCAGCGGCACGCGCTGTCCACGGGAACTCATCTGCACGGCTTCCCGAATACGCGTCTGGGTCTCGGACACTGGAACGAAGCCGGGCATCAACTGGCCAGTACCATCCTCAGCCAGTGGCTGATTCGCGAAGCCGGCCAGGGCGAAGCGTATGACCGTCCCATTGAGTTGATCGGCTTTGAACGCCCTGCGGTGCCGCCTGTGAAATAGTCTAAGCCGGGAAGTCGTCTAAGCCGGACTTGATCAACGCTCCTGGCCGCTCCCCGCGCCGTCTCTCCTGCCGTGCCGCCCATAACGATGCAGGCGGCACACTCTCGTCACGCGGCACTTCTGCTCAGCAGCCAGCGCAAACCCGCCATTTCTGAACGTCGTTCGCGCCGATCTGCCGCATCGCCGGACGCGTAAATCACAACCGGAATCCTTTCTGCCGTTCCAACAAAAAACCCCCTGCCGGATGGCGAGGGGGTTTCGGGAACAGGAGCAGAAACCAAGTTAGTCTTCGTCGCCCGGTCCATGATCGACGCAGTCTTCATCGTGCCACAGCGGCAGACCGGCGGCATAGCGTGCAGCCAGCATACAGACCTTCTCTTCGGAGCCGGGCTTGGCGAGAGTCGGACTGCCGGGGTTGATTCCCAGCGCTTCAAAGTCGATCTCGGGAAAACTTCCGTCCTCACCAAGCTCCGAGCTTTCGCCAACTTCCGAATACTCGTCGTCCAGATCCAGATCCATGTCAGAGTAAGCCATCAATCACACTCCATATGGGTCATTGAACTCACAGGGGACAACAGTGGCCCGATACCGATGCGAGTTCTGTGAACGATCAGTGGCGTCAGAGTTCGACTGGACGCCACCTTCCAACAACGACATCAATCCTGCAAACACAGCCGGTGTCTTCTGAATCGACACCGCGAACCCGTGGCAACCACAGGCCGGCCGATTCATTCGGCCTACTCAGCAGCTCAGCTGCAACACTTCCACAGCGCTACAACCGCGAATGACTGACAGGCCAGCCTGTCGGCAGTCATCCAGAAACCCAACCCCGTCTGCATGAACTGCAGTGCGAATGCCTGACCAGCGGGGTCTGCGAGGCAACGACCCGAAGAAATATCGCTGGCGCATCGAAGCGGGATGTCAGGAAAATCTCAGAGAGGAAACAGGCGGAATCTTCAGGAGGGAGCTTCATGAAGTCAATAAGAAAATTCTGTTTATCGAGAGGTGGCGGCTCACCCGCAGCATGCATTGTCAGCGAATAACGCACAGATTCCCTGGGTTCACGCTTCCGGACTGCGACGCGGGCGGTTGACGTTGTACCTCTTCAATTTTCGGTCCAGCGTCGATCTCTCAATACCCAGAATCTGGGCGGCGAGCGACTTGTTCCAGTTTGTCTTCTCCAGCACCGTCAGAATGTGATCGCGCTCCAGAATTTCCAGAGAGACATCAGCCGAGGCGGCGGGGCGGACTTCGGGGATGGCCGTGTTGACGCTGACCTGGGCACTCGTCGCCGTCCGTGTGGAAAGCTGAATGTCGGACGCTTCGATGATCGTTCCGCGGCTGAGAATCACAGCCCGTTCGACGGTGTTCTGCAGTTCGCGGACGTTACCCGGCCACTCATACGAAACCAGAATGTCCAGCGCCCGGGGCGACCAGCCCTCCACCCGGCGACTGGATCGCGCGGCGAATTTCTTCAGGAAGTAATTCGCCAGCACGGGAATGTCTGTCGGTCGCTCGCGGAGCGGCGGGACGGCGATTTCAACGACAAACAACCGGAAGAAGAGATCCTGCCGAAACAGTTTCTGCTCGATGGCTTTTTCCAGATCGCGATTGGTGGCCGCCACCACCCGCACATCCACTTGAATCGGCGAGCCACCACCCACCCGCTCAAAAGGATGGCCCTCCAGAACGCGCAGAAACTTGGCCTGAATCGCCAGGCTCATCTCACCGACTTCATCCAGAAACAAAGTTCCGCGATGCCCCTGTTCAAACTTGCCGATCTTCCGGTTGGCCGCGCCGGTGAATGAGCCTTTTTCGTGGCCGAACAGTTCGCTCTCAAGCAATGTTTCCGAGAGTGCGGCGCAGTTCATACAGACGAACGGACCGTTCCGGCGCTCGCTGCTGAAGTGAATGGCCCGTGCAACCAGCTCTTTGCCGACTCCGCTTTCACCGCGGATCAGGACGGTCGCGTCAGTCGGAGCAATCCGGCCGATCGTGTCCCTGAGATGCAGCATGGCCGGGCTGCTGCCAACCAGATCGCTTTCAATGGCCAGTTGATTGCGCAGGATTTCGGCTTCGTCCTGCGCTCTCGCCAGCCCGTCCTGCAGGCTTTCCTTCTCCAGCAGGTTCTGATGCGCGATGGCAAACTGGTCCGCGACCGCCAGTGCGTATTCGAGATCCTCAACGCCCAGTGTCCGCCCTCCGTGAGTCGTGTAGAGGTGCATCACGCCGAGGATGCCATCGGTGGTTCGCAGCGGAGCGCAGACCACGCTCCGGGCACGCAGCTTTTCCAGACTGCCGGTGCTGGCGAGCCGGCTGTCCTCGCTGATATCGCGAGCCAGCACTGCTTCCCGGTTGGCCAGAACCAGCCCGGAAAGAGAAGTCGAGACCTTCTCGTAAGTTTCGTTATCCCGCGTGCGATAGGCGGCGATACGCAACTGCCCGGCGGCTGGTCGCTCGATGTCTTTCGGCAGCAGCAGGATGGCTCCGATATCAACGCGGATCGCGTTGAACAGTCCTTCCAGCACCAGGTCCGCCAGCTGGCGGGCATCCCGTGCAGCCCCCATTTCCAGAGCCATCCGGTAGAGACTGGCCAGTTCCTGACTGGTCCGGTCGCGTGCCACCGTTTCACCGAGCTCCTGCGACTGGAATCGGGTCCGCTGGCGGCGATAGAGAATCTCCGGCTCAGGTGATCCCGCCGGGCTGCGTCCTTCATAAGTCCCGGTGTTGTCTTCGAGGTCGAAATCTCCACCATCGGGACGGGTCAGGTTGTGCGTGAAGACCAGGAAGAATTCGCCCACCTGAATTTCGTCACCATCGGCCAGAGTCCGGTCGCGCGTGACACGTCTGCCTTCGATCAGCGTGCCATTGCGGCTTTCCAGATCGCGCAGCACCCATTCGCCTCCGGCCTGAAAGACCTCGCAGTGATGGCGGCTGCAGATGTCATCGGGAATGACGACCCGGTTCGTGGGTGCCCGGCCAATTGTGGTGACCTGTCCGGGCGTCAGCCGAAAGACATTCCGCCACTTCAATTCGTCTCGAAGAATCAGATAGACCGCAGCCTCGGCCGGCGCGGAG
>Ga0172376_10001611_pt1 | contig 28720 bp, 24 predicted proteins | sample Lak35m_FD_121114 | JGI IMG/M metagenome (GOLD analysis project Ga0172376, IMG submission 121114) | Freshwater microbial communities from Kabuno Bay, South-Kivu, Congo - kab_092012_35m | ecosystem: Environmental > Aquatic > Freshwater > Lake | place: Democratic Republic of the Congo: South-Kivu...
AAGCGTAGTGCTTTTAGCGTTAGCAGTTCTGGATCACCCGGACCGGCACCGACCAGATACACTTCGCCTTTTGGCGTGGTCCATTCCTGCAAGGCCTGCTCAATCAAACGATTGGCTTCTTGCAGATTGTCATTAAAGACCTGCTCTTTGAGCGGACTGGCATACAGGTTTTCCCAGAAAATCCGGCGTTCATCCGGATTCTGGATTTTGGCCTTAACCGCAGCACGCCATTGACCGGAAAAATCGGCCAGTTTGCCCATGCCATGCGGAATACTGGTTTCCAATTGGGTGCGAATCTGGCGCGACAACACCGGCGATGCACCATTCGTGGCCACTGAAATCAGCAAAGGCGAACGGTCGACAATAGCCGGCACCATAAAGCGGCAATGTGGTGGATCATCCACACTGTTAACCAGCACATTTTCAGCTTCACAAGCCTCAAACACCTGACGGTTAATTGCTGCATCATCAGTGGCGGCAATCACCAGACGATACTGGCGCAGCGGAATTTCAGTATTGAAGGCAGCAGCCTCATAATGCCCCTGGCTCTGCTGAACCAGTTCCAGTAAAGCGGCATCAATGTCCGGCGCCACCACATCAATAATAGCGCCTGCCTTTTGCAGTAAACCGGCTTTACGGTAGGCAATATGTCCACCACCGACAATCAGACAGCGTTGCTGTTGCAACTTTAACGAGATTGGAAAAATATCCACACACTACCTCAATAATTTAGTTCTGATTGTCTTAAGCAAATTTTGTGCACAAATTGGTGCATCCTGTACATCAACCTGAATTTAGTCGATATATTCTGCACCACCCATGTACGGACGTAGCACTTCAGGCACTTCAATTGAGCCATCTGCGCGCTGATAGTTTTCCATCACGGCCAATAAGGTGCGTCCAACCGCCAGACCTGAACCATTCAAGGTATGGACAAATTCAGTTTTCTTCTGGTCAGCACGATAGCGGGCTTTCATACGACGCGCCTGAAAATCCCCCATGTTAGAACACGAAGAAATTTCACGATAGGTATTTTGACTTGGCACCCACACTTCCAGGTCATAGGTTTTGGTCGCACCAAAGCCCATATCACCACCACACAGGATGATTTTACGATACGGCAAACCTAATGCCTGTAAAATGCCTTCTGCATGACCGGTCAACTCTTCCAGTGCCTGCATGGAGTCTTCAGGTTTAACGATTTGCACCATTTCCACTTTATCGAACTGGTGCTGACGGATTAAACCACGCGTATCACGGCCATAAGAACCGGCCTCACTGCGGAAACATGGGGTATGCGCAGCATATTTCAGCGGTAAACGGTCAGCATCAATAATTTCGTCACGGACAAAGTTGGTGACTGGCACTTCCGCGGTTGGAATTAAATAGAATTCTTTTTCACCTTGCAGCTTAAACAGGTCTTCTTCAAATTTTGGTAATTGACCGGTACCACGTAAAGAATCGGCATTGACCAGATACGGCACATAAGCTTCGGTATAGCCATTTTTCAGGGTATGCGTATCCAGCATAAACTGGGTTAAAGCACGTTGCAGACGCGCCAATGGTCCTTTTAAGACACTGAAGCGAGAACCGGTCAGTTTGGTCGCAGTTTCAAACTCCAAACCACCCATCCATTCGCCTAAGTCGGTATGATCTTTGATTTCAAAATCAAATTCGCGTGGTGTACCCCATGTCAGGATTTCCACGTTATCGGCTTCATCTTTACCTTCTGGCACAGATTCATGTGGCAGGTTGGGAATGGTCAGTGATTTGGTTTCAATTTCCGCCTGTAATTCATTTAAAGCCACTTCGGCTGCTTTAATTTCATCACCAATGGCTGACATACGCGCCATGATTTCTGAAGCATCACCACCGGCTTTTTTAATCTGACCGACCTGTTTGGCACCGGCATTACGCTCGGCCTGCAACGCTTCCGTTTTGGACTGGATTTCTTTACGGCGAGCTTCCAATGATGCCCATTCTTCTACATTGAGTTGCACACCACGTTTTGCCAAGGCTAAATTTACAGCCTCAATATTATTTCTGAGTAATTTCGGGTCGATCATAGCCAATCTTTTGTAAAGAAAAAAACTGGCTATAGTGTAAGCGCTTCAGGTTAAAAAATACAGTAATCCGCTTCACGGCTGGGGCTTATTACAGCAATCTGGCGCAGTTTTTTCACAATTTACTGGGCCGGATACTTCGGCAAACTTGGCAGATATTCAGCTTTAATCAGTTTATCCACCGCATAATATGGCAGCTCCAGTTCCGGCATGCCTTCTGCATACGATGCCAGCTCATACAATGGATAAACAAACACCAGTCCATTGGCACCATAATAGAAATTGTCACTCAATTGCAGTTTGTCACGCTGGATGTCGTGCTCATTCAGCCAGTTGTAGTTATGGTTAAACAGTTCTAGCACCAGTTTGGCTTCACTATTCGGCAGCAGAATATCCTGCAAGGCCAGACGTTTCTTGCTGTTTAAATCAAAGGTCACAAATTCCTGATGATGCATACCATGCGCCGCTCCGGCCGGATAACTATAGCTTTGCATGCTAAAGGTAGCCAGACGACCATGTTGGCCAATATAACGTACATAGGTAGAACTCAGGCTAAGGCGGTTCGGTTCTTCTGTGCTATTTGCCTCTGATGCTGACGATGCTGACGATGCTGACGATGCTGACGATGCTGACGATGCTGACGATGCTGACGATGCTGACGATGCTGACACAGTAGAAGCAGCATCTTCACTAAATGCAATCGGGTCCGCCTTTTTAATCCGCTGCATAAAATACGCATTGATCCACGGCACATTGGTATTGACCGTCTGAATATCGTATTCGGTACAGCCCTCTTCATCACAGCGCTGCTGCTGTTTCAGTTCCACCGGCACCACTTTAGCCTGAATCACGGGAATGGTAGCTGCCTGAGTCTGGCTTTGCTCGACCTCCACCTGAGGTGCGGCATCCTGCTTCGGCTGACAGGCGCTTAGCATTAACACCGTGGTCAGTGCGATGGTCGTCGTGGTGAGCAGATTTGATTTCAGATGTTGCATTGCATTTCCCCTATGTTCATGCTGCAATTTTCAGCAGTTTTCACCCTGCTAAGGCGTTGTATACGCTCAATTTAGCCATTTACCACTATATAAAACTCCTGCTGTTCGATCCTAGAGCAGTTCTGTAACCTGCGATAAAAAATGAAAAATCAACCAAAAACCATCCGCAGCAGCACATCCCAAAATTTATAAGATTCCATTAAAATTCATAATGATAATTTTAAAATAAAATCAAATTCTGACTGCACCCTAATCGCGCATCTGCGGCCCATTCAACGGGAAAAATAAATTATCCCAAGATTTATCCACAGAAATTGTGGATTCTTTCACAGGGCAAAAGCAGACAGATCAGCCGTGATTCTGATTAATCCTTATTTTTGGTTAATTTTTAACCATTTTCAGGGAGGGCAATTTTTATTATCATTTCGTACATATCCGCATGGTTCAACTCGCTCAATTGACTTTCCGTTCAATCCTGCCATTGGGCGATTATTCACCTAAAAATAAAGGAGCCATTAAAATGGCTCCTCTATGTTTTTGCTTTCACAGATAAAATCTTTTTAGAAAATGATCAGCATCCCTTATTGATCAATAATATCCGTACCTTTTGGCGGGGTGAAATTAAAGGTCGAGTTGGCAATGCTCGGGTTCACCTTCACATTGTTAAAACGCACATAGGTGGTTTGACCTAAAGAATCTTCCAGAATCATCAGGCTTGGTGCTTTGTTGGCACCGAAACTGATGGTCAGACTCTGGAAAGCACCTTCATCACTTTTTGGATACAGCGTGTAATAGGTTTTGCCCTTGTTCGGCTGGGTCACCCGGTATGACTGCATAATCTGGTTGGTATTGCCCGATAATAACAGTGCTGGCGTATTGGCAACCTGCTCATCCAGGTTTTGACGCACGGCCTGCTGCAAGTCCGGGTCATAAATCCAGACGGTTTTCCCTGAGGTCACAATGGTCTGTTTGGCCGGACTGGTGGTTTCCCAATAGAATTTACCCGGGCGCGCCACTTTCATTACGCCTTTAAATTCCTGATTCATATGCTGGGCAGTCAGGCCCTTGTTTTTAGGCGCTTTGCCACTGGTTTTGGTGGTCTGCTCGAAGTTGGCGGTCATACTTTTAATATGACTCAATTGTTTGACCAGATTGGCAGTGGCTTGCTGCTCCGATGCTGCCACAGGCGCAGCATACACAGTCGTACTCATCACTGGTGCCAGCGTTGCAGCACCCAATGCCATAGCACACATGGTTTGACGAAGCATTTTCATAGATTCACCTTTTATTGTTGCATATCGCAATGTATTCATGGACTCATCTTAAACCAAATAAAGTGCCTAAATTTAGAGAAAATAAGAAGTTTTGTATGTTTATTAATATCAAATGTTCTTTTTTATCCATCATCATGAAGATCAGGGTTGCTCTCTTTCCCAATGCAACATGCATAAAAAAAACCCACAGAAAACTGTGGGTTTTTGTTCTATTGAATCTTATTCAACAGATACGTAGCGACGGCCAAATTGACCTTTCACTTCGAATTTTACTACGCCGTCAGCAGTAGCAAATAAAGTATGGTCACGGCCCATACCTACATTTGCACCAGCGTGGAATTCTGTACCACGTTGACGAACGATGATGTTACCTGCGGTTACAGTTTGACCACCGTAAACTTTAACACCTAACATCTTAGGATTCGAATCACGACCGTTCTTAGTAGAACCACCGGCTTTTTTAGATGCCATGTCTCATTACTCCTAGTGATTAGCCTGAAATACCAGTAATTTTCAACTCGGTGAACCATTGACGGTGACCTTGTTGCTTACGGTAGTGCTTACGACGACGCATTTTGATGATGCGGATTTTGTCGTGACGGCCATGGCCAACCACTTCTGCAGTTACTTTAGCGCCAGCTACAACTGGAGCACCGATTTGAATGCTATCACCGTTTACAAGCATTAATACGTCATCAAACGTAATGGTTGCGCCAGTTTCAGCTTTCAATAATTCAACTTTAAGGGTTTCACCCTCAACTACACGGTGCTGTTTACCACCGCTTTGGATTACTGCGTACATAATGTACTCCAAACATGCCCGTGTCGTCGTGCCGGTAAAGGGATATACCGATCTTAAAACGAACGCCACTGGGGTTATACAAGGGCAGAGATTTTAAGGGATAACGCTGCAAACAACAAGAGATTTAGCCAAAATATTGCATCAGCCGGCTGTTTATTTTATAAACATGCAACGAAAAGCAACAAAAATGGTCAAAACCCTACATTTTTCATTGATCTAATCAAATTGCTTGTTAGAATCGAAAACGCCAGCATGCTGATGCTATCACCGCTGCCTGTCACCGGGAGGCCATCAGCGCCAGCACGAACAGGAAAGCAGACCATTGCCTCGTACTTCATAACGACAACCACAATGGCCGCACCGCAGATTGCAGATTTCCTGTCCAGACGTTTTTCATTGTTACACTATCGTTGTTACTTGACACAATTGAGGTTCTCCTTCACATGACCATCGACTTTAAGCAAGATATTCTCGCGCCTGTTGCTTCCGATTTTGCCGCGATGGATCAGTTTATTAATGAAGGCATTACCTCAAAAGTCGCACTGGTTATGGCGGTCAGCAAGCATGTGGTGGAAGCCGGCGGCAAACGTATGCGTCCGATTATGTGTTTACTCGCAGCCAAAGCCTGCGGCGCAGAAGATCTGGAACAGGCGCGCAGACTGGCGGCGATTATTGAAATGCTGCATACCGCAACCCTGGTGCATGATGATGTGGTCGATGAATCCGGCTTGCGTCGTGGTCGTCCAACCGCCAATGCCACCTGGAATAACCAGACCGCCGTATTGGTGGGTGACTTCCTGATTTCACGTGCCTTTGATCTGCTGGTCGATTTAGACAACATGACCTTGCTAAAAGATTTCTCGACCGGTACCTGTGAAATTGCCGAAGGTGAAGTACTACAGTTGCAATCACAGCATCAACCGGACACCACCGAACAGACGTATTTAGATATTATTCACGGCAAAACCTCGCGCCTGTTTGAACTGGCCACCGAAGGTGCCGCCATTTTAACCGGCAAGCCGGAATACCGTGAACCGTTACGTGTCTTTGCCGGCCATTTTGGTAATGCCTTCCAGATCATTGACGATATTCTGGATTACACTTCAGATGCCGAAACCCTGGGTAAAAATATCGGCGATGACCTCATGGAAGGTAAACCGACCTTGCCTTTAATTGCCGCCCTGAAAAATACCAGCGGTGCGCAGCATGAAATTATCCGCCGCAGTATTGCCACCGGCGGAACCTCCGACTTGGCGCAGGTTATCGAGATTGTACAGACCTCTGGTGCACTGGATTATTGCCAGCAGCGTGCCACGGAAGAAACCGAAGCTGCAATTGCGGCCTTAAATGCCTTGCCAGATACAATCTATCGTCAGGCCCTGGTCAATCTGGCCAAGCTAGCCCTGCACCGAATTCAATAAATAGCTTCATCCTTGCCTATGCATATAAAATTTTATGACCTATTCCTGAACATGCAGGATCAGCTGGAAGCCACGCCCGCTGATCTTGACGAGCAACTGCTCATTGAGCTGGTCAATCGCATTCGACCAGCCAACACCGAAAATAGCGAAGAAATACAAGAAAAGTTTCAGGCCTTTTTACATGCCCTGCTGATTACGCCCAATGCCGCCAATACCTTACAAAGTTTTGTGCTCTGCTTAATCAGCCAGTACAAACAGACCAGCCTGTATGCCGATACCGGCATCCTGTCTTTAGATGGTTTCTGGAGCCAGCTGTTTCAGCGCCTAGGGGCGCATTTTTTACCGCTGATTAATGATCAGAGCCAGCTGCAGGACTTGCTGCGCCGCATTTTCCATCAGCGCAGCGATAAATACTGGCTGGATGATATTGAAGATCAGCAGTGGCAGCAGCTGTTTCACCTGCTGAATCAGGGCCATCGTAATCAGGATGATAAAAAACTGATTCGTCAGGAAATCATTAAAGCCATTACCGTGCTGTCCTATCGGGTCAGCGGGATTGGCTTATATCCGGAAATTATTAATGCCCATCCGGAACTGACCGAATATGAATCGCCATTTTTAGTGCAGAACCGTGAAATCAACGATTTCATTGTGCAGTATAAAAACCTGCATCAAAGTGCCGACAAATTTGAAGCGGTAATTCCACCGGATGCGTCACAGGCGCTGGTAATGATTGACCAGTGCCGTAACGTCAGCCATAAAATTCGCCGGGCCACCAAACGGATTGGGGTCAGTGTCAGCCTGACCTATTTGCTGTCTTTACTGGAACAGTGTCTGGACCGGATTGAACTACTGCTAAACCTGATTGTTGAAGAAGATGATGTGCGTTATAGCGCCATGGGCGAGCTGCTGGTCGATATTACCACCGCGCTGTATAGCGAACGCAGTGTCCGCTCCCTGCTGGCCACCAACAGTGAATTGATGGCCTTACAGGTGACTGAAAATGCCAGTAAAACCGGTGAACATTATGTAAGTACCGATAAAGCCGGCTTTCTGGAAATGTATAAATCGGCTGCCGGTGCCGGGGTCATTATTGCCACCATGGCCACCCTTAAGGTGCTGGCGGCACGTTTAACCTTGGCGCCGCTGATGCAGGCCTTTATTAACAGCATGAACTACTCGCTGGGTTTTATGCTGATTCATGTGCTGCACTTTACTGTGGCCACCAAACAGCCGGCGATGACCGCTGCCGCACTGGCCTCGACCGTACAGCATCGCAAAGGCTCGAAAATGGCGCAAATTGCCGAGCTGGCTGCGCTGATTATCAATATTATCCGGACCCAGTTTATTGCCATTCTGGGCAATATCTCAATTGCCATTCCGGTGGCCGCCCTAATTGCCTTTATGTGGGATGCGGCGTTGCATGAGCCTTTAATGAACCATGCCAAAGCCAGCAAAATGCTGCATGACCTAAATCCGTTTACCTCTCTGGCAATTCCCCATGCGGCCATTGCCGGGGTATGTCTGTTTTTATCAGGCCTGATTGCTGGTTACTTCGATAATATGGCGGTGTACCGCAAAGTCGGGCCACGGCTACAGGCGCATGCCAAACTGAAAAAATGGATGAGTCAGGAACGGCTGGACCGTTTTGCCGCCTATATTGAACGGAACTTAGGCGCACTGGCCGGTAATTTCCTGTTCGGGATTATGCTCGGCAGTATGGGTACGATTGGCTATATTCTGGGTCTGCCTTTAGATATCCGGCATATTGCCTTTGCCTCGGCCAACTTTATTCAGGGCTTGATGAACGTCAACGGCAGTCCGGAAATTGGCCTGATTATTGTTTCTTTCCTGGGGGTACTGTTAATTGGCCTGACCAACTTATTTGTCAGCTTCACCCTCACCATTATTGTGGCCCTGCGCGCACGTCGGGTACGTTTTGAACAGTGGAAGCCATTGGCCAAACTGGTCATGACCCATTTCCTGACCCGGCCAAGTGACTTTTTCTGGCCTCCAAAGCAACCTGTTGAAGTTGAAGAACAATCTGGCCCCGCCAAGGGTCATCATTAAGGAATTTGTTAATTTATTTTGTCATGTGTTAAAAAGAATTGAAAAAGAAATTAGCATAATTTATACAGGCTTGAAATGAAGTGTACTGGCGAGTACACTTTAATCCATTACCGGACTGCGCTCGGATCAGCTAAACTAACCAGGATTTCGGCATGCCTAATTTTTTGCTTTATCTCGGTGGTTTGTTGTGTTTTTTCAGCGTGTTAATGCTTTATGTTCCAGCGCTCACTGCCCTTGATTCGGCAATTGTAGACTGGTTCAGCCAGCACCGTAACGAGATGTTGAATTCACTAATGACGGGGTTATCTGTCATTGGTGGCATGCCATTTGTATTATTTTTATCCAGTCTTTGGTGCCTGTATCTGGCCAGGCAGAAGGAATATGCAAATATCGTGCTGGTCAGCATTGGACTGATGGGGAGTTTTGCCACTGCCTGGATACTCAAGTATCTGATTGCAAGAGAGCGCCCGCCAGAAATGTATCATCTGGTCAATAGCTATGGTGCCTCATTTCCCAGCGCACACAGTTTTTATGCCGCAACGCTGGGCTGTCTTGCAATTTATGTGTCAATGCAACATCCCGCACATAAAGCCATTGTAATATGTGCTGTTATGTGGATGTTGCTGATGGGAATTTCAAGAGTGTATCTTGGCGTACATTTTCCCTCAGATGTCCTGTCAGGCTGGAGCATAAGTTTTATCTGGATCACGCTGCTCTATCTGATCTTGATCAAGTACAGCCAGCGCAAACCAATGAATAATTTTTAGATAGATAAAAATCTAATTGAGGTGGAAGAATGATGTCTGCAAAGCTTTGGGCCCCTGCCCTCACTGCTTGCGCATTGGCCACAAGCATCGCGCTTGTGGGTTGTAGCAAAGATCCAAATGATGCGCAGCAAGCTGCAGCCCAGCAGCAAATGCCTCCAACAGAAGTTGGGGTCATTGTTGTACAGCCACAAAGTGTCGAGCAGTCTGTTGAACTTTCCGGCCGTACCACTGCCTTTGAAATTTCTGAAGTTCGCCCGCAAACCAGCGGTGTGGTGCAGAAACGTCTGTTTACCGAAGGTAGCTATGTACGTGAAGGTCAGGCCTTATATGAAATTGATTCACGGACCAACCGTGCATCGGTAGATAGTGCCCGTGCCGCATTGGCACGTCAGCAGGCCAATCTGAACGTCTTACGTGTCAAAGAAGGCCGTTATCGTCAATTGGTGGGCAGCAATGCCATTTCCAAACAGGAATATGATGACATTGTGGCGCAGGTGAAACTGGCTGAAGCAGATGTCGCGGCCACCCGTGCCGAACTGCGCAATGCAGAAATTAACCTGGGTTATTCAACCGTACGTGCGCCAATTTCAGGTCAGACCAACCGTTCTACCGTGACGGCAGGTGCGTTAGTGACTGCCAGCCAGCAGGAACCGCTGGTGACGATTCAGCGTCTGGATCCGATTTATGTGGATATCAACCAGTCGAGTGCTGAACTGCTACGTTTACGCCAGCAACTCAGCAAAGGCGATTTAAATAGCAGCAACAACACCACAGTCAAACTGAAACTGGAAGATGGCAGCTATTATCCGGTTGAAGGCCGTCTGGCATTCTCCGATGCCAGCGTCAATCCGGATACGGGTACCGTGACTTTACGTGCGGTATTCCCGAATCCAAACCATCTGTTATTGCCAGGCATGTTTGCCACTGCACAGATTGTGCAAGGGGTAATTCCAAATGCCGTGCTGATTCCGCAAGCTGCCATTACCCGTACCCCAACCGGTCAGGCCATGGCAATGCTGGTCAATGCCAAAGGTGTGGTTGAACCACGCCCAGTAACCACTGCCGGTATTCAGGGCAAAGACTGGATTGTGACTGAAGGTCTGCAAACCGGCGATAAAGTTATTGTAGAAGGTATTGCCAAAGTCAAGCCGGAACAAAAAGTGGTAGCCAAACCATATCAACCGCAAGCTGCCGCGCCACAAGGTGCCCAGCAACCTGCTGCATCAGATAAGGCAAAACAACCAGCAGATCAGGCGGATGCTCAGGCTGAACAAAAAGCTACTTCAAATACATAAGGGGTAGACTTCAATGGCTCAATTTTTTATTCATCGCCCGATTTTTGCATGGGTGATTGCACTGGTGATCATGTTGGCGGGTATTCTAACCCTATCCAATATGCCCATTGCTCAGTATCCGACCATTGCGCCGCCAACGGTCACCATTTCTGCGACCTATCCGGGTGCTTCGGCTGAAACTGTTGAAAACACAGTAACCCAGATTATTGAACAGCAGATGAATGGTCTCGATGGCTTGCGTTATATTTCATCGAACAGTGCCGGTAACGGTTCTGCGTCTATTGCGCTGAACTTTGAACAAGGCGTCGATCCTGACATCGCCCAGGTTCAGGTACAGAACAAATTACAGTCTGCTACTGCCCTGCTGCCGGAAGATGTCCAGCGTCAAGGGGTGCGGGTCACCAAATCAGGTGCCAGCTTCTTACAAGTTCTGGCCTTCTATTCGCCTGATGGCAGCATGTCAGCAAATGACATTAAAGACTATGTTAACTCCAATATTTCCGAACCCTTAAGCCGTGTGGCCGGGGTCGGTGAAGTGCAGGTGTTTGGTGGTTCCTATGCAATGCGCATCTGGCTGGACCCAGCTAAAATGGCCAGCCTGCAAGTCACACCAAGTGATATTGCCACTGCCATTCGTACCCAGAATGCCCAGGTCGCTGTCGGTCAGTTAGGTGGTGCACCCGCCGTAGAGGGTCAGGTGCTCAACGCAACCGTGACGGCACAAAGCCTGCTGCAAACCCCGGAACAGTTCAGCAATATCTTCCTGAAAAATACAGCTTCAGGTGCACAGGTGCGTCTGGGTGATGTGGCCCGTGTAGAACTCGGTGCAGACAACTATCAATTTGATTCCAAATTTAACGGCAAACCGGCTGGTGGTGTTGCGATTAGACTGGCAACTGGTGCCAACGCGCTGGATACCGCCCAAGCCGTTGAAGAGCGCTTAAAGCTGTTACGTCCAAACTACCCGCAAGGGATGGTTGATCAGCTGGCCTTTGACACCACACCATTTATTGAATTGTCGATTAAGAGTGTGGTTAAAACCTTAATTGAAGCGATTATTCTGGTATTCCTGGTGATGTTCCTGTTCCTGCAGAACTGGCGCGCTACCATTATTCCAACCATGGCTGTACCGGTGGTGGTCTTGGGGACCTTTGCTGTCATCAACATGTTCGGCTTCTCAATTAACACCCTGACCATGTTTGCGATGGTCCTGGCGATTGGTCTGCTGGTCGATGACGCGATTGTCGTGGTCGAAAACGTGGAACGTGTCATGGTCGAAGAACATCTGGACCCTGTGGCAGCCACTGAAAAGTCAATGAAACAGATTTCTGGTGCGTTAATCGGGATTACCTCGGTGCTGTCTGCGGTATTCGTACCAATGGCATTCTTCGGTGGTACGACCGGGGTGATTTATCGTCAGTTCTCGGTGACCCTGGTCACGGCGATGGTACTATCGCTGATTGTGGCTTTAACCTTTACCCCTGCCCTGTGTGCGACCATGCTGAAACAGCATGATCCGAACAAGCCAGAAAGCAACGGTCTGTTTGCGCGTTTCTTCAGCTGGTTTAACCGCAGCTTTGACAAGATGTCGGTGAAATATCAGGGCGGTGTGAACCGTATGACCCACAGCAAGATTTTTTCCGGGATTATTTACGGTGCAGTGCTGGTTGTGATTGTGCTGTTATTCCAGAAACTGCCATCTTCGTTCCTGCCGGATGAAGACCAAGGTGTGGTGATGACCTTGGTGCAATTGCCACCAAATGCCAGTCTGGAACGGACTGACAAAGTTGTCAGCACCATGACCAACTACTTCCTGGAAAATGAGAAAGAGCATGTCGAGTCTGTGTTTAGTGTGGCCGGCTTCTCCTTCACCGGGGTTGGACAAAACGCAGGTCTGGCCTTCATTAAACTGAAAGACTGGTCAGAACGTACTTCGCCAGAATCTCAGGTCGGTGCGATTATCCAGCGTGGTATGGCACTGAACATGATTGTTAAAGATGCTTCTTACATCATGCCGCTGCAATTGCCTGCCATGCCTGAACTGGGCGTGAGTGCCGGCTTTAACCTGCAGCTGAAAGATGCCAGCGGTCAGGGTCATGAAAAACTGACCATGGCACGTAACATCATTTTAGGTGAAGCAGCCAAAGATCCACGTCTGGCCGGGGTTCGTCCAAATGGTCAGGAAGATACACCACAGTACCGCGTGATTGTGGACCATGCGCAGGCCGGTGCCTTGGGCGTGAGTATTGCAGAAATTAACAGCACCATGGGCATGGCCTGGGGTGGTTCGTACATCAATGACTTTATCGACCGCGGTCGTGTCAAGAAAGTCTATGTTCAGGGTGAAGCAGGCTCACGTATGATGCCGGAAGACCTCGATCAATGGTATGTACGTAATAACCGCGGCGAAATGGTACCGTTCTCGGCCTTTGCAACCGGTGAATGGACCTATGGTTCACCACGTTTAGAGCGTTATAACGGCGTATCCTCCATGAACATTCAGGGTACACCAGCACCTGGCGTCAGCTCGGGTGATGCGATGGTGGCCATGGAAGAAATTATTGCCAAGCTACCAGAAATGGGCTTGCAAGGTTTCGACTATGAGTGGACCGGTCTGTCGCTGGAAGAACGCGAATCAGGCGATCAGGCACCATTCCTGTATGCCCTGTCATTGTTAATTGTCTTCCTGTGTCTGGCAGCACTGTATGAAAGCTGGTCAATTCCGTTCTCGGTATTACTGGTCGTACCATTAGGTATTGTCGGTGCCCTGTTGCTGACCTTCAGCGGGATGGTGCTGTTCCAGAACCCGAACCTGTCGAATAACATCTACTTCCAGGTGGCGATTATTGCGGTGATTGGTCTGTCTGCGAAAAACGCGATCCTGATTGTCGAATTCGCCAAAGAGTTGCAGGAAAAAGGTGAAGACCTGTTTGAAGCCACTTTACATGCGGCAAAAATGCGTTTACGTCCAATTATCATGACCACTTTAGCCTTTGGTTTTGGTGTACTGCCTTTGGCCCTGTCTTCAGGTGCAGGTGCAGGTAGCCAGCACTCGGTCGGTTATGGTGTTCTGGGCGGCGTAATCAGTTCGACCTTGTTGGGTATCTTCTTTATCCCGGTATTCTACGTGTGGATTCGAAGTATCTTTAAATACAAACCAAAACAACAAAATCATCAGGAGCATGTATCGTGATGCAAAACTTATGGTCTCTTACAGGCCGTGGTATTGCGGTTTCTGCCCTTGCGCTTGCTTTGATAGCCTGTCAGAGCATGCGCGGGCCAGAGCCGGTTGCTCAGGCGAATATTCCAAGCAGCTATAGCAATGCTTCCGGAAGCTCTGTTGCAGAACAGGGTTATAAAGATTTCTTTGCCGATCAGCGTCTGTTACAGGTGCTAGATCTGGCCTTGACCAATAACCGTGATTTACGTACTGCAGCGCTGAACATCCAGCGTGCCCAGCAACAGTATCAGATTACTGAAAATAACCAGTTACCCACCATTGGCGCCAGTGGTAGCGTGTTACGTCAGGACACCATGAGCAATCAGGGTCGTGGACCAAGCACCTCCTATAACGTTGGTTTAGGGGTCACCGCCTATGAGCTGGATTTCTGGGGTCGGGTCCGCAGTCTGCGTGACAATGCGCTGGATAATTTCCTGGCCACCCAAAGTGCCCGTGATGCCACGCAAATTGCCCTGATTGGTCAGGTATCTCAGGCCTGGCTCAGCTATTCCTTTGCCAATGCCAACCTGAAACTGGCCGAGCAAACTTTAAAGGCTCAGCTTGAATCCTATAACCTGAACAAGAAACGTTTTGACGTTGGCATCGACAGCGAACTGCCGGTGCGTCAGGCGCAAATTTCAGTCGAAACCGCGCGTAATGATGTAGCTAACTATAAGACTCAGGTGGCGCAGGCACAAAACCTGCTGAATCTGCTGGTGGGTCAACCGGTTCCGGCCAATCTGCTGCCGGCACAGCGCATTACCCGCATTACCTCCAATACGGCAATTGGTGCGGGCTTACCAAGTGATCTGCTGGTAAACCGTCCCGATGTTCGTGCAGCAGAATACCGACTGTCTGCCGCAGGTGCCAATATTGCCGCAGCACGCGCCCGTCTGTTCCCGACCATCAGCCTGACCGGTTCCGCCGGTTATGCCTCGGCAGATTTAAGTGACCTGTTCAAATCAGGTAACTTTGTCTGGTCAATTGGTCCAAGTCTGGATATTCCAATCTTTGACTGGGGCACACGTCAGGCCAATATCCGCATTTCAGAAACCGATCAGCAGATTGCGCTGTCAGATTATGAAAAGTCGATTCAGACCGCTTTCCGTGAAGTGAATGATGCCTTGGCGGTGCGTGAAAATATTGGTGACCGGATTGCCGCACAGCGCCGTCTGGTTGAAGCCACCAATACCACCTATCGTCTGTCGGAAGCCCGTTTCCGTGCCGGCATTGACAGCTATCTAACCGTACTGGATGCACAGCGTGCCTCTTATGCGGCCGAGCAAGGGCTATTATTGCTGGAACAGGCCAATCTGAACAATCAGGTGGAACTGTATAAAACCTTAGGTGGCGGCCTGAAAGCCAACACTTTAGATCAAGTGACCCAGCAGCCATCTGTGGCAGAACAACGCCGCGCTGCTCAGCAATAAGATTGTCTGAGTTACAGCGTCAAGCAGCAGGGTGATTTCATCCTCATCGCTTGATGATCAAGCCAGTGAGCCTCGCGCTGACTGGCTTTTTCTTTGCCTGATGATGTGCCTGGATCATCCATGATGATTAAAGCAGCTCGATACCGTGATGATTAGAGCAAAGAAATCATATTTTGATTATGGTGACTCGCCAAAGGACTGGATGCACATCTGCCCGCATAAAACGGCAAAAGAGATGTTTTTGATTGCATTTTGCCCGCAGTTTTTCTATCTTCATGATCAATCTATTGTTATTGGTCATCACATGTTACTGAGTAATTTGGAATCTGTACCCGGACACACCATTCGCCAGCAAATTGATGTGGTATATGGCAGCACGGTACGCAGCAAGCATGTCGGTCGTGACCTGCTGGCCGGATTGAAAAATATTGTCGGTGGCGAACTGACAGCCTATACCGAACTGCTGGAAGAATCGCGTCAGGAAGCCATGAACCGGATGATCGACAAAGCGCGCAGCATGGGTGCCAATGCCATTGTCGGAATCCGTTTTTCTACTTCCAACATTGCCCAGGGTGCATCTGAACTTTTTGTTTATGGCACGGCGGTGATTGTCGATCCAATCATGCCAAAACTGCCTGATCCCTTCCCTGCACAGGACTAAGTCATGGATGGATTGCTCCTGCAGCTGCTGATTTTTGCGGTCCTGTTTGCCGTTGGCTTTGGTTTTGGTCGTTATAACGAACGCAAGCATTTTCAATATCTGGCTGAACAGGAACAGCGACTGGCCTATATCCAGCTCGACAGCAGCCGCTTTAAAAGCACTGACCTACCCGGCCAACTGGTCAGCAGCAATGTGGTGATTTCACATGATTACTTTAAATATGCAATTGCCAATGTGCAGAATTTACTCGGTGGCCGCCTGACCAGTTATGAAAGTGTGGTGGAACGTGCGCGCCGCGAAGCAATTGTACGCTTAAAGCTGGAAGTCGAGAAAATGGGCGCCACCCAGATTTTAGGTCTGCGTTTAAGCACCACCGAACTGGGGATGCAAGGTGGGATGGTGGAAGTGTTTGCCTATGGGACGGCCATCAAAAAATAAGCTGATGGCCTGATCTGTCTTCATCTCGTCAAATGCTCTGGAACGTATTACTTCACCTTCATTTTACGGATCATTTTATACAGCGTACTTGGCGACAGACGCGACACCCAAACGCCCAGTTTCTCCTTGGCACCACCAACCACAATATATTCCTCACCCGCCAGCAAGGCACTGACCGTGGTCTGGGCAAACAAGTCCGGCTCCAGACCGTTTTCAATTGCTTCATCCTGATGGCCCTGCGGTTTGCCTTCGCCATTTAAGGCATTAAAAGATACATTGGTTTTGACAAAGCCAGGGAAAATTACCGAAACCTCGACACCATCTTGCGCCACTTCCGCACGCAGACTGTTGGCCCACATATGAATTGCGGCTTTGGCGGCAGAATAAGAGGCACGATACTGGGTGCCGAGCAAACCAGCGACACTGGAGACAAAAGCGATCCGTCCCGATTTCTGGGCAATAAAGGTCGGTAACACGGTTTTGGTCAGGAACACCTGCGAGAAATAATCGACTTCCATAATGGCACGTTCTGTCTGCATGGTGGTGTCCTGAATCAGCGCGCGCTGGCTAAGACCGGCATTGTTAATCAGCCAGTCAATCCGGCCTTTGGCCGCTAACACCTGCGCATAAGCATGTCGCACCTGTGATTCATCGGTAATATCGGCGCAAACTGACACATGACGTTCAGGATTCAGTAAAGTCACACGCACCTTTTCCAGTTCTTCATAACGGCGTGCGGTCAGAATGACATCAGCGCCTTGCAAGGCACATTCTTTGGCCAAGGCTTTGCCCAATCCGGAAGATGCCCCGGTAATCCACACCACTTTTCCTGTTAAATCCTGCTTGGCCATGAATCTGTCCCTCTATACGTTCATTTGTTGTGATGAATATCAGTGTAACCGCGCTCCGGCTGCGGGTCATTGCCCACAAAGCCCAGAAAATGATTGAAATACTGTTCAGTTACGCGGGTATCAAACTGGGTGCCGAGTTTTTCCAGCCGCTTATAGCCAAGCTGGGTGGTGAGCTGAATCACCCCGGTCAGGGTTTTATCAACCATAAAATTAAACTTCAGCATTTTCTTTGGCTCGCGGACCAGACTGGTCACACCCTGATCGACAATCTGGGTAAAAGCCCGAAAAGCTGGCTGAATATAGGCACTATTGCCCTGCCGGATTTGCTCGACACAGCCTAAGGTTTCTTTAATCAGCACATTATCGACCGGATAGGCCACATAGGCCTGCCCCTCTTTTTCATAGGTTTTCTGCTGCAGATAATTCACCATCGGCACCAGACGGTCATTGCCAAAAAATGACACTGACCACGGCATATATTTTTGCACGGTATCCATCACCTGCTGCACAATCTTTTCCGATTCACGGTCGGGCGAGCTGCTGGTCCGGGCAATTTCGCCAAACACCTGATCGACAATTTCACAGGAAATATGTGACAGCACCTCGCCTAAAGGCTTGGCCAGACTGTGCGGATTACCCTGGTTAAACTGTTGATGTAACTGCTGAAAACGCTGATAGGTAGCTGGGCTTAATTTTAGTGCGATTGAATAGGTCATTGTTGTTCTCGCTTTTTTCGTCGTTGTTCTGCGAACTTTGCGCATTGTTATTTGCCTACATCATACGACGAGTAAGTGCAGATGCCAATTGCTTAAACAAGCCAATGATTCAGGCTGCCTAAGTCGCCATTTTTTTTGCTACAATAGATGCAATTTTTTATCTACTTTTGATCTGTTCGAACTATGACTGATTCAGCGCAAAATATTGCTACAACTTACGATCCGACCGAGATCGAGAAAAAATGGTACCAAACGTGGGAAGAGCGCGGTTACTTCAAGCCGTCTGAAAAAGGCGAGTCTTTCTGTATCATGATTCCGCCACCAAACGTCACCGGTAGCTTGCACATGGGTCATGGTTTTAACAATGCCATCATGGATGCCTTAACCCGTTATAACCGTATGTCAGGTAAAAATACACTTTGGCAACCGGGTACTGACCACGCAGGTATTGCGACGCAAATGGTGGTAGAGCGTCAGCTCGGTGCACAAGGCATTAGCCGTCATGATTTAGGCCGTGAAAAGTTCATTGAAAAAGTATGGGAATGGAAAGAACAATCTGGCGGTAACATTACCCGTCAAATCCGTCGCCTAGGTTCTTCAGTTGACTGGTCACGTGAACGCTTCACCATGGATGAAGGTCTATCTAACGCAGTGAAAGAAGTGTTCGTTAAACTTCATGAAGAAGGTCTGATTTACCGCGGTAAACGCTTGGTGAACTGGGACCCTAAACTGCAAACTGCCCTGTCTGACCTGGAAGTTGAGTCTGATAAAGAAGAACAAGGTTCGCTGTGGCACTTCAAATATTTCTTTGAAGATAAGTCACTTCGTACGCACGATGGTAAAGATCATATCGTTGTGGCGACGACTCGTCCTGAAACATTATTAGGTGATACAGCCGTTGCGGTTGCGCTTGATGATGAGCGTTATGTTGATTTAGTTGGTAAAAATATCATCTTGCCAATTACAGGTCGTGCGGTTCCAATCGTTAAAGACGAATATGTAGACAAAGAATTCGGTACAGGCTGTGTAAAAATCACCCCTGCGCATGACTTCAATGACTATGAAGTAGGTAAACGTTGCGAATTACCAATCATCAACATCTTCAACAAAAATGCTGAAGTTCTTGCTGAGTTTGAATACATCGCGAAAGCAGGCGAGCAAATCTCTAAAACCATTCCTGCACCTGCGGACTACATTGGTTTAGAGCGTTTCGAAGCTCGTAAAAAGTTAGTTGAACAAGCAGAAGCTGAAGGCTGGTTAGACCAGATCCAACCATATACGCTTAAACCACCTCGCGGTGACCGTTCTGGCGTAATCGTTGAGCCGTTATTGACTGACCAATGGTATGTGAAGATTGCACCACTTGCGAAGCCTGCCATTGAAGCGGTTCAAGATGGTCGTATCAAGTTCGTTCCTGAGCAGTACAGCAACATGTACATGGCCTGGATGAACAACATCCAAGACTGGTGTATCTCACGTCAATTGTGGTGGGGTCACCGTATTCCTGCTTGGTACGATGCACAAGGTAATGTCTTTGTGGGTCGTGATGAAGCTGAAGTACGTGCGAAAAATAACATTCCTGCCGATGTTGAGTTGAACCAAGATGAAGACGTACTGGATACATGGTTCTCTTCAGGTCTTTGGACATTCTCGACTTTAGGTTGGACAGGCGACGAAGCGAAAGATAAAGAAAACTATTTCTTAAATACCTTCCACCCGACTGATGTACTGGTGACAGGTTTTGACATCATCTTCTTCTGGGTTGCGCGTATGATCATGCTGACCATGCACTTCATGAAAAATGAAGATGGCACACCACAAGTACCGTTTAAAACGGTATATGTTCACGGTCTGGTACGTGATGGTGAAGGTCAGAAGATGTCTAAATCTAAGGGTAACGTGCTTGACCCATTAGATTTAATTGACGGTGTGGATTTAGAAACTTTAGTACAAAAACGTACAACAGGTTTGATGAACCCGAAACAGGCAGCGAAGATTGAAAAATCAACCCGTAAAGAATTCCCTGAAGGGATTCAGTCTTACGGTACAGATGCGGTTCGTTTCACATTCTGTGCGCTTGCCAACACCGGTCGTGACATCAAGTTCGACATGAAACGTGTTGAAGGCTACCGTAACTTTGCCAACAAGATCTGGAACGCAACCCGTTTCGTGATGATGAATGTCGAAGGTCAAACGATTGGTTCAGAAGCACGTCAAGACCTTTGGGAACTGCCTGAACAGTGGATCGTGAGCCGTCTACAAAAAGCGGAACAAGCAGTGCAAACAGCATTTGCAACCTACCGTTTAGACTTGGCTGCACAAGCGATTTACGAGTTCATCTGGAATGAATACTGTGACTGGTATGTTGAGCTGACTAAGCCTGTCCTCAATGACGAAAATGTGTCTGAAGAGCGTAAAGCTGAAGTACGTCGTGTTCTTCTTTCGGTAATGGAAGCGTCTTTACGTTTGGCTCATCCGTTGATGCCGTACCTTACAGAAGAAATTTGGCAAACGCTTGCGCCGAAACTGAACATTTCGGGCGAAACCATTATGTTGGCACAGTATCCTGTTGCTGACCAAGCGCTTATCAATGAACAAGCTGAAGCAGATATGCAATGGCTACAAGGTTTGATTGGTGCGGTACGTAACATCCGTGGTGAGATGGGTCTAGGTAATGCGCGTTTGTTGCCTGTACTTTTACAGAACACAACGGAAGCGGAAAAAGCTCAAATTTCTCGTATTGAGCCGTTGTTTAAAGCATTGGCGAAAGTTGAGAGCATCACCTTCTTGGCGAATGGTGAACAACCACCATTGTCTTCTTCAAGCGTAGTCGGTCATGTGTCTGTATTCGTTCCAATGAAGGGTTTAATTGACCCTAAAGCGGAATTGGGTCGTTTACAAAAAGACTTAGACAAGGTTCAAAAGCAGCATGACCAAATTGCAACTAAACTTGCAAATGAAGGTTTTGTGGCGAAAGCACTTGCGGCTGTGGTTGAAGGCGAGAAAGCCAAACTTGCTGAGTTTGCTGATCAGTTAGCGAAGATTAAAGCGAATATGGAGCAAATTGCAGCGCTTTAATCCTTTCAAGCGATTAATTTTTAAACTAAAATCCCTTCAAATTTGAGGGGATTTTTTATGCAAATAATAATATGGCATCATATTTTTCTATTCACTTTAGGTGTAATTTTATTTTTTACTGTAAATTTTATAGGTAAATATTCAAAAGGATTTGGGTACTCAGAGATCAAATTTGATATTCATAGCGATGAGTTAGTTGGTTTTAATTTTATTCTAAGAATACTGACGCCTGTAGTTTTCACTATTCTTGTTTCTTCAATACTCTTTTATTTAAAACTCGATTCCTTAGTAGAAAATATCCATCTCTTAGTAGCCTACAGTTTTTTGTTCCGAGCAGTATGGAACGTGGCATATAATCGTACTCAATTAATAAATTGGTATGCTCAAATTGCATACGCTTGTCTTGCTATAGCTACAACATATTTGGCTTATGAACATTTAATTCTACCAAAGACTCCTCTTTTTCCTGACTTAGAAACTATTGCTAATGAACTATGGATTATCATTTTTTTATTTCTATATAAAATTTTTAATGAAATAAAATTTCCTAAAATATATAAAGAAAAACGTGTAAATAGTTATTTATCCAACAGGTATGAAACCTTTGAACAACGATATGAAGTAATTATCAACTTAGCTCTAGAAAGGGAATTTAATAATTTTATTACTAAAGTAGATCTTGTATTAAACGCTAGTACAGATCCTCAGCAGTTCAAATTTCTGAGACATTGCAAGCTCATAGCGTTTAAACATTTATGTCTTGCACTTATGAAAAAAATCACATACTCAGTGATGATAAATGAGGATTTTAATAGACCCTATATATTTAGGAAATTTGAAGTTTTAGCTTGTAAATTATCTAACAAGAAATATACTCAAGGAATCATGCAATTTTCTTCAAATATTCCTATTAACGATGAAGAAAGTATTAAACTAGCAATTAAGAAATTTTTTGAAATTTTATATAATATTTTAGAAAAGGATGAACCTCATATTTGGGTATATCAAATAATTGATCAAATAAGTAGAGATTATAATGCTTGTAATGACTACGTAGACTCTATTAATTTAATTTTATACACAATATTTGATGATAATTTAAACAATGAATTAGAAATTTTCCTAAATGATAGGACTTTAATTGGCTTAGAAAATGAAATAGGTGAATGATTAGCCCTCACCCCAACCCTCTCCCATAGGTAGAGGTAGCGTCATTTGATTTAATGCCTGCATGAATTTCACAATGGTGTTCCCTCTCCTTTTAGGAGAGGGTCAGGGAGAGGTGCTTTTAAATTTCTTTCATTATAAATTCTTCCCTCACCCTAGCCCTCTCCCCGAGGGAGAGGGAACTTTTACATTTTTTAGTTTTAGCTCAGTACACACCTGCCACAAATCCTCCAAAACCACATCCGTCTTTCCCAACACATCATGATTCCAATATCGAACCCCTGTTAAGCCCAAAGCCTCTAAAAACTTTGTTCGTTCGGCATCATATTCGACAGCATCATTTGTTCCATGCTGACCACCATCCAACTCAATCACTAAGCCAATCTCATGACAGTAAAAATCTACAATATACGGTTCAATGACCTGCTGACGTCTAAATTTGAGCGCCATAAAGCGTTTGGCACGAAGTCGCTGCCACAGCAAATTTTCAGCATCGGTAGCAGCATGGCGCATAGATTTAGCAAATTGTAAGAATTGCGGATTCATCTTCTGCTTCATTATTTTTGTATTTATAGTTTTTAGCCATCATAACAAGTTTCTATGTTCCTAAACTACTCAAACAATTGCAGTTCTTTACTCAAAACCACTATTTTACCCACTCAATTTAAGCATAGTATCAAGCATCAAAATAACAAAATAGACAATCTATGGATTGGTTCACCATCTTTGTTCACGACACCACATGGACATTTGTTGCAGAATTAATGATTCGTGCAGCACTCATGTTTGGCATGATTATTCTATTCTTACGCCTTACAGGAAAACGCGGAGTACGCCAGCTTTCTATTTTTGAATTGGCCATTATTTTATCGCTCGGTTCTATTGCGGGCGACCCTATGTTCACTGAAGATTTACCTTTGGTACACGCCTTGGTGGTGATGACAGTGGTGATTGGAATGTATCGCCTGACCACATGGCTCATGATGAAATACCAACCCTTTGAAGATTTGATTGAAGGTAAATCGCTGTATATTGTAGAAGATGGTGAACTGGTCTTAGAAAAGATTAAGCGCGGTAAAATGTCGCATGATGAATTCTTTGCCGAAATGCGCCAGCAAGGGGTCGAACATCTGGGACAGGTACGGGTCGGTTTACTCGAAAATGATGGCAAGTTCAGCATCCTGTTTTTCTCCAATGATCAGGTGCGTTACGGTTTGCCCCTGTTTCCCAAAGCCTGTCAGGAAATCACCGACGTTAAACCGCATACCCATTACGCCTGCGTATACTGTGGCTATACCGATTTTTTGCAAAGTGCCGAGCAGATCTGCCCGCGTTGTGACAGCTGTCACTGGACTGAAGCCATCAATACCCTGCGGGTAGATTAATCGCGTGTTTTAAATCTCTGTGCCGGTTCATCCACCTTCGCCCAACCGTTTTATCTCAACTTTGGTCATATCTTGGTCTTTAATGGCCCAAGACTGGCACAGTTCCTGCTGTATTTTATTCATGCTTTTTGCTGTTATTTATCTAAAAAGTGGTTATTTCATAACGATTTATCATTAACAAAACGGTTAAAAATTTCGCTTGAGCAATGCTGGAAATCTCGCTTAAGATGAAGCTATGCCGTTGTGCAGAGATAATTAAAACAATCTCATTTGCTTCATTACCTGATAAATCAGTTCCAGGATTGGAATTGCCATGAATAACAGCAAATGACCAATAATCAATACAAAAGGAGTTTTGTACATGACCTCTAAACGCACCCTCACCTCCCTGTTTTGTGCCAGCGCATTCATGCTTGGCCTCAGTGCTTGTAGTGACAATAAAGCTCCAGCTGATGCCAATAGCAACACCAATGCCGCTGCCTCGAGTTCAGGCACCTTAGAGAAAATCAAAAAGTCCGGCACCATTGTGCTGGGTTATCGCGACTCATCCATTCCCTTCTCCTATATTGCCGATACGCCAAATCAGCCAGTCGGTTATGCACATGATCTGCAACTAAAAGTAGTGGAAGCGCTAAAACAGAAACTGGAGATGCCAGATCTGAAAATCCGCTACAACCTGGTTACCAGCCAGAACCGGATTCCACTGGTCTCTAACGGGACGGTCGATTTAGAGTGTGGCTCGACCACCAACAATCAGGAACGCCAGCAGCAAGTCGCTTTCTCGGTCGGTTTCTTCCAGGTGGGTTCACGTTTACTGACCGCCAAAGATTCCGGTATTCAGGATTTTGCTGACTTAAAAGGCAAGAAACTGGTCACCACCGCCGGCACCACCTCTGAGCGTTATATCCGCCAGCATGAAAAAGAACTCGGTATTGGCGAAATTATTTCAGCCAAAGACCATGCCGAATCGTTCCTGATGCTACAAAGTGGCCGCGCCGCTGCCTTTATGATGGATGATATTCTGCTGGCCGGTGAAAAATCTAAAGCCACCGATCCAGACAAATGGGTAATTGTCGGCACGGCACCAATTCAGGAAATTTACGGCTGTATGCTGCGTAAAGGTGATGCTGAATTTAAACAGGTGGTGGATGATGCCATTAAAGCCACCTATAGCTCGGGTGAAATCAACCAGATGTATAACAAATGGTTCCAGCAGCCAATTCCCCCAAAGAACATCAACCTGAACTTTGAAATGTCCGATCAGCTGAAAGACCTGATTGCCAATCCGCACGATCGTGATCAGTAACACTCCAACATAAACCGGCTCAGGTAAACATGGATGCTTTACCTGAGTTTTTGAGGAGGACGTATGAATTATAGTTGGAACTGGGGTGTCCTGTTTCAGTCGACCGGCATTGGCGACAGTACTTATCTGCACTGGATTCTCGCCGGTCTGGGCTGGCTGCTGGTTATTGCCATTGTGGCCTGGAGTATTGCCATGCTACTGGGCAGCATTTTGGGGATTATGCGAACCCTGCCCAGCAAAACCGCCCGCACGATTGGCACCGCCTATGTCACCATTTTTCGTAATGTACCGCTGCTGATCCAGCTGTTTATCTGGTTCTATGTGGTGCCCAATTTCCTGCCAGCGCCCATCAAAAGCTGGTGGATGAATGATTTAGGCGCGCATACCTCAGCGCTGATTTCAGCCAGTATCGGGCTGGGACTGTTTACCGCGGCGCGGGTCTGTGAACAAGTGCGCACCGGTATTGAAGCCCTGCCACGCGGACAGATCAATGCCGGCTATGCCATGGGTTTTAGTACCGCGCAGTTATATCGCTATGTAATTTTGCCGCAGTCATTTCGTACCATTTTGCCGCCGTTAAGCTCGGAGCTGACCAACTGCGTTAAAAATACCTCGGTCGCCTCTCTGGTCGGGGTGACTGAAATTATCTCGCAAATGAAAACCATCAGTGAGTACACGCAAAACACCATTGAAATTTATACCATTGTCACCGTTATTTTTATTGTGATTAATATTTGCCTGATTCAGGGCATGAACCTGCTGGAAAAACGTTTACGTGTTCCCGGCCTGATTGCAGGAGAAAAATAATGGAATGGCTCACTGCATTTTTAAATGATTTACAACTGTCCGGGCCAGCGCTATGGCATGGTTTTACCATTACCTTAAAAGTGCTGGTTATGGCGACCATTGGCGGTATTCTGATTGGCACCCTGCTGGCGTTAATGCGCCTGTCTTCTATTCGCGTGCTAAACCTGTTTGCACAAGGCTATGTCAATCTGTTCCGCTCGATTCCCCTGCTGCTGGTGTTAATGTGGTTCTATTTTGCAGTGCCGTTTTTCTACACCGCACTCACCGGGAATTACCTGACCATTGATACCGCACTGGTGTCGAGTATCGTGGCCTTTATGCTGTTTGAGGCGGCCTACTTTTCCGAAATTGTCCGTGCCGGGATTCAGTCCATTCCCAAAGGCCAGACTGCGGCTGCCTATGCGCTGGGCATGACTTATGGCCAGTCAATGCGGCTGATTATTTTGCCGCAGGCCTTTCGAAAAATGACCCCGCTGCTGCTGCAACAGACCATCATCCTGTTTCAGGATTCCACCATGGTTTATGCCATTGGCCTGCTGGATTTCTTCCGTACCAATTATGTCCGCGGCGATTTAATGGCGCTGCTGACCCAATATATTCTATTTGCCGGGCTGGTGTATTTTAGCGTGAGTTTAATCGCCACCTATGCAGTGAAAAAACTACAAAGGAGGCTGACGGTATGACCGAACCCAAGATTATGATTGACCTCCAGAATGTCAGCAAATGGTATAAGGATTTTCAGGTCCTGACCGATTGCAGTACCCAGATTCGTCAGGGGGAAGTGGTGGTAGTATGTGGACCATCGGGTTCGGGAAAATCGACCTTGATTAAAACCGTAAATGGTCTGGAACCGTTTCAAAAAGGCCAGATTCTGGTTGATGGGATTTCAATTAGCGATCCGAAAACCAATCTGAACAAACTGCGCAGTCGCGTCGGCATGGTGTTCCAGCATTTCGAGCTGTTTCCGCATTTAAGCATTACCGAAAACCTGACCATCGCCCAGGTCAAGGTACTGGGCCGCTCGGAAGCTGAAGCCAAACAGAAAGGGCTGGCCTATCTGGATCGGGTTGGTTTAAGTTCACAGGCCAACAAGTTTCCGGCGCAACTCTCTGGTGGGCAGCAGCAGCGGGTTGCCATTGCCCGGGCCTTAAGTATGGACCCGATTGCCATGCTGTTTGATGAACCAACCTCGGCGCTGGATCCGGAAATGATTACCGAAGTGCTGGACGTGATGGTCGAGCTGGCGCGTGAAGGCATGACCATGATGTGCGTGACCCATGAAATGGGCTTTGCCCGTCAGGTCGCCAACCGGGTAATTTTTATGGATCAGGGCAAAATTGTCGAAGACTGCACCAAAGATGAATTCTTTAATACCCAGCGCGGTGAACGTGCCCAGCAGTTTTTGGATAAAATCCTGCATTAATCCATACAACCAAATACCCAAATCAAAAAGCAGATCAAATGATCTGCTTTTTTCGTATTCGATTATTCCAGCACCAGACGCGCATTGGTCGGCTGTACCGGACGGTTATTCGGATGTTCCATCAGCTGTGAAAAAGCCTGAATCTGCTGTCGCGAGGCCTGCTGAATCTGCTTGAAGACAATCCAGCGCACGCCTTCAGTACACGGCGGCGTAGTTAAAGAGCCGTTAAAACGATAATAGTCCCGCTGTTCCGGTAAAAATGCTGCTGCCACATCTTGATGGTTTAATGTAATGGCCTCTCCGGCCTGCTGCGGTAATTCCTGCCACAGCTGCTTCAGCTTCGGGTTTTCCTGACCTTCCTGAAACATGATTGCCAGCACCGCCAGTTCTCCCGCAGGTGTGACATGTACCAGATGCATCTCCATCGCAAAACTTTGCCCCTGAATGGTGTTTTCACTTGGACTATGCAAATGGAACTGCTTGAGTTCAAAGACTTTCTGGTCCAGTTCCAAATGATTCCCCTGTTCAAAATTGACCTGAACCGTGCGCTGGTTATTCACAATGGTTTTAGCCTTGGCCGCATAATTCAGTTTTAACGGCGGCAACTGCGCCGGTGTGGTCTGAGCAATATTAATGGGCGCCTGATTCATGCCAGCGCAGGCCTGATATTCCGGTTTTAACTGGCTCCATTTATCCGGCGCAGTCTGTGCCGCATAGCTCCAGTCAAAATGACTGCCCTCGGCAGCAAAAGCCATATTCATACTCAAAAGTGCAGTCGCTGCAAAAATACTCCGTTTCATTCTTCAACCTTGAAAACACATTATCAAAAGAGCCTTGATCATCCGTAACCTGCGCCCGCAGGACAAAACCAAATCTTCCAACTGTTTATTGCTTTTGTATCTGATTGGAGCGGTTTTTGAGCGCTGCAATTTAGTCTGATGGCCTGATAATGACTTGTCCGGTGCATCGACTTATCAAGTTGTACTGATTAATCACGGCGTTGCCGCCAAACCCACATTGATTTTCAGTTCGATGGTGATACTTTTTTATAAGTCCGGTACTAACAGATTTCTGGCTGCTGGATCAGCGACTTATAAAACTGATGACGCTTTGCTGGAATCAACCGGCAACAACATGGAGCATTGAAGAAGTAAATCAGCAATTCTGCTGGCGCCGGCCAATTTTTTAGCTCAGCTTTAGCATGGAATTTTCGCGGTCTTACTAGGTACGTTAAGTTTTCTACCGGGATGGATTGGCCTCGAATTTTAGCTGCACCAGCATGAAGCATGATTGACGTTGTGATTTAGCCAACGCCACTTGTCATTGACGAGTTGATCTCACGGCTCCTTATAGAACGAAGTGACTCAATCAAACCAGCTGATGAGCATCTTGCTTATTCAAAAGTCAGTCTTTCTGATCAGGAGCTTTGATCTATGAATTGATTGAACAGGAATTCGACAGTCTGCACGTCAGCGCCTGCATCTGTCTTAAATATGTCATAAACAGCCACTACACTGCTTGTCATCGGGATCGCACACCACTCCCTGCCCA
>Ga0172376_10001613_pt1 | contig 28705 bp, 25 predicted proteins | sample Lak35m_FD_121114 | JGI IMG/M metagenome (GOLD analysis project Ga0172376, IMG submission 121114) | Freshwater microbial communities from Kabuno Bay, South-Kivu, Congo - kab_092012_35m | ecosystem: Environmental > Aquatic > Freshwater > Lake | place: Democratic Republic of the Congo: South-Kivu...
ATTTTCCAGTGGTCCATAAATGATATTCATATTTTCATGCCAAAAAAATGAGGCAAGATTTTTTTCTTGCTTTAGCAACCAAATGTTGACGTTGGTTTCGCACATCACATTATCGAGATGGTCAACGCCAATGTCTAAATAGATTTGTTTAACCACCGCTTGAGGAAATGCAAAGCTAGTGGATTGAAAGGTGGCATCGGTGGGATTCGTAACAAAGGCACCGTTATAGCAAACCATCGGTGTATTGAGACCAAGTTGTTGATAATATTTGATAAAAGAGCGATAAGGTCGACCCGTTGCCAAAACAATCACATGCTGATTTTTAATTCGTTTTAAATAAGTGAGGGTTTGCTTTGAGATTTTTTTATCTTGATTGAGCAAAGTTCCATCTAAATCTAAGGCAATCAAATGCCGGGGAATTACCATAAACCAAGAGCTTTCTTTACGCGTTGCAGGGTGGCATTCGCAACAAGTTCTGCCCGTTTCGCTCCTTGATTTAGTACTTCCTGAACGAGTCCGGAATTGATCATCGCTTGATAACGTTTTTGTAAAGACCCAATTTCTTCGGTTACGACGTCGGCAACCTTTGTTTTAAATCCACCATAGGTTAAACCTTGCACACTCGCGACTGTCGTTTCCATCGATTGATTGGTTAAAGATGCAAGAATACTCAGCAAATTACTAATCCCTGGTTTGAGTTTTTCATCAAAACGAATCGAAGTTTCTGAATCGGTCACTGCAATCATAATTTTTTTTCTAATACTTGATAAGTCTTCCTTTAATTCAATGTTTCCTTTTGGATCTGATTTTGACATTTTTTTACTTGGGTCGGATAAAGACATGATTCGCGTTCCTGTTTTCCCTAGTTGTGCTTTTGGCATTACGAGAATATCGCCAAAGCGACTATTAAATCGTTGGACTAAGTCACGCGTAAGTTCTAAATGTTGCACTTGATCTTCGCCTACAGGCACCACTTCAGCATCATAAAGTAAAATATCACTCGCCATTAAAACGGGATAGGCAAATAGGCCTAAACCAATTGCCGAATCATTCATTTGCAAAGATTTTTCTTTAAATTGCGTCATTCTTGATAGTTCGCCCATATAAACAAAATTTTGCAAAATTGCATTTAATTCAGCATGCGCACTGACCTGAGATTGTAAATAGATGGTGCTTAAATTAGGATCAAGTCCTGCTGCTAAATAAAACGCTGCAAGATCAAACGTATTCTCTTTTAACATCTTGGGATCGATAGGAAGCGTTAGAGCATGCAAATCCGCAATAAATAAAAACGTTTGGTACTGGGATTGAAAACTAGGAAAGCGCTTTAACGCACCAATATAATTACCTAGTGTAAGGCCACCTGTTGGTTTGATACCACTAATCATTCTTGTCATATTCAATCAATTTTTACTCTTTTGAAATCATTTTAGCAAATTCATTGTAAAGTTTCGATAATCATTAGGTAAATAGTACCCAAAGGGGTATACTAAACCTAAGAAAATTATGGTTATAATCTATACATCTCCGAGCTGCTCAAGCTGTCGGAAAGTTAAAAAGTGGTTTGAAATAGAAGGAATTCCCTTTGAGGAAAGAAATATTTTTTCTGCAACATTAAATGAGTCAGAATTAAAAGAAATGTTAGAAAAGTCAGAAAATGGCACTGAAGATATCATTTCCACTCGTAGTAAAGTTATTAAAGAACAAAACATGGATGTGGAAAATATGTCCATTTCACAATTGGTTTTATTTATTCGAGAAAATCCTTCTGTGCTCAAAAGACCAATCATGGTAGACGACCGGCGTATTCAAGTTGGTTACAATGAAGAAGAAATAAGGACTTTTATTCCCATCTCAAAGCGGCAATCAAGTTTCAAAGAAAAAACAGTCAATCCTTTAAAAAAAAAGGCTTTTGATATCGATGCCTCTGAAAAATAAATTCAAGGTTATTTTAAGGTTTTAATCGCTCGAGCGTATTTTGAAATATGATTAGGTTTATAATCAATTTTGGCTTTCTCACATAATAATTTGAGTGTTTCTGCAGCATTCTTTAAGGAAGATTCTTCGCTTTCTATTTCATAATCCACGAGGCCATGATACTGATTTTTATCTAAACAAACATGGCGACCATCAAAAGTGGTTTCATATCGATCGGTGGTAAGGTGGGTAATGATTTTGAATGTAGCGGTATCAAAACCGAACATTTCTAAAAAATTTTTAATTAAACCTGTAGGGAAAATTGATTTTTGTTGTAATGATAAATAAGCATCGCGATTAATTTGTTGATTTTTTTCAAGCGTTCCTTCCGCCATCGGTGACTTTAAAGTTAGGGTATACGTTTGCCCAAGTTCACGAATTCTTAAGGCAAAACCATAACCCCTCAACGATCCCTTTTGATCATCAACATAATAATTTGTTTGGGTTACCTTTAACTTTTCATCAATTTTAAGTAAGGACTTTAATTGATTAAATTCTTTTTCGTTCACAAGGATTTTTGCTTCAATTTCAATGTTTGTTGACATACAGTTTCCTCTTTTTAGTTTAACGTCTTTTATATGATAAAATAAAATTCAACAATATACCAAAAGAATATGAAATACACATTAATTGTTCGGGAAGATGATCAGTCAATAATGATTGCCAAGAAATTGGAAATCAAACTAAATTTTGCTGGGCATATTCAAGATAGTCAAAAACCGGAAATTGTTATTTTTGTTGGTGGTGATGGATCCTTTCTTAGGTCCATTCAAACCTATTTATCGATTCTTGACCAAGTCATTTTCGTAGGTGTTCATACTGGTACTCTTGGCTTTTTTTGCGAATTTTATGCTGAACAATTAGATTTACTGGTGCAATCGATTCCGCAGATGCGCCGTCAAAGTAACGTATATCCTTTGGTGGAACTTAACCTAATTGGTAAAAAGACCAGCACTTTTTATGCCGTAAATGAAGTTAGGGTTGAAAACCCATTCCATACTTTTGTCACGGATGTCTTCATCGATGATTATCATTTACAAACTTTTAGAGGAACTGGATTGATTGTGGCAAGTACCTTAGGAAGTAGCGCATACAACAAGAGCTTAGGTGGCGCACTCGTCGATGTGTCCACTGCCAGTTTACAATTAACAGAAATGGCTACCATTCAAAATAATGCATACCGATCCCTCGGTAGTTCCCTGGTGTTAGATGCAAGCCGGGTCCTCACCTTCAAAGGCGATTTTAGAAAAGCAATTTTTGGATATGATTACCTATTAGTCAATGCCGAAGAAAATATTGAAAAAGTAAAAGTAAAAACTAGCAAAAAAACTTTTCGATTGTTTCATCAACAACAAAACCCTTATTTTGATACGTTAAAAAAGACCTTTGTTAAAAACATTTAATTAGGCAAGTTTCGATTCATAATCACTGGAATAATCATCGGATTCCTTTGAGTTTTGATAAATAAATACTTACCGACTACTTCTTTAATGGTGTTCTTTAATTCTGAGAAAGAAACGCGATTTTTCATCAATAATTTGAGGCGTTCTTCTAATTTAAATTCTGCATTTTTAAGCATGTCATTGGCCGATTGGAAAACAAATCCCAGCGCGGTAATAGTAGGTTTGTTTAACAATTGATTTTGCTTGGCATCAATCACAACCGAGACTGAGACCACACCATCATCCGCTAAAATCTTTCGGTCTCGGATAACCGCAGTCGATAATCCATTAATATCTTTTCCGTCAATATAAACTGCATCTGCTGGTACTTCTCCACCGCGCGAGATTTGATGATTTTTTAATTTTAAAATATCACCATTGCGACAGATAAAGGAATTTTGTTTAGGAATACCTAAGGTTTCTGCAATTTCTGTATGTAGTTTTAACATCCGATACTCACCGTGCATCGGCATAAAATACCGCGGTCTAAATAGTTTTAACATCAAACGAAGTTCTTGTCTGGCTGGATGCCCCGAGGAGTGAACATTAAATAATATCGAATTGGTTAAAACGTTAGCACCGGCCCTTGTCAATTGATTGACAACTCGATTGATACTGAGACCGTTTCCCGGAATTGGGCTTGAAGAAAAAACAACGGTATCGCCCGGAACAATTTTAACTTGGCGGTGATCTCCTTTGGCAATCCGTGATAAGGCTGCCATTGGTTCGCCTTGGGATCCGGTACAAATAATCACCGTTTCTTCAAGTCTGAGGCTTCTAATATCATCGGATGCCACAATCGATGAATCCGGTATTTTAATGTAACCTAATTGTCGAGACATGCTGACAGCATTTTCCATCGAACGTCCGATGATGACTAATTTCTTTTTGTGATTGACCGCCGCTTCAACAATTTGTTGAATGCGAGAAATATTACTGGAAAATGTTGAAACAATTAACCGACCACTCGCATTTTCAAAAATATCATTGATCGCGGAAATCACACTTCGTTCAGAAGGGGTATAGCCTTCGATCTCAGCGTTGGTGGAGTCAGACAATAAAAGATCAACACCTTCGGTGCCAAATTTTGCAATTTTTCCAAGATTAATTTCCGCACCAACGGGCGTTAAATCGATCTTAAAATCACCAGTCGTGACAACTCTACCTTCCGGGGTGTCTACACATACCCCAAAACAATCTGGGATTGAGTGAGTCATGCTAAAGAAGGAAATTTTAAACTCATTAATATTAAGAATGGTATCCTCATCATATTCAACAATTTTCACAGGCTCTTTGATTCTTTGATCTTGAAGTTTATGCCGGATAAATGCAGCGGCAAGACGTGGCGCGTAAATCACGGGAACAAAGACATGTTGGACTAAAAAAGGAATACCACCAATATGGTCTTCATGGCCATGTGTGACAATTAAAGCTCTAAATTTTCTTTGATTATTTTTAATGTGAGAATAATCTGGAATCACATAGTCGACGCCTGGTAAATCTTCTTCAGGAAACCTGACTCCAGCATCAATAAGAATTAAGGTTTTTTCCGATTCAACTCCGTAAGTGTTTTTACCTACTTCCCCCAAACCCCCGAGGGCAAAAATAGATACGCCTTCTTGACCAGCACTAAACGCCATAAAAAACTCCTTTGATGAACATAATGAATCTATGCATCGTCTTAATTAAGTAAATTATAATCAATGAAAATCTAATTGTAAAGCGAATATTGTTACAGAAGGATTGAATTAGATTTTTCTTTAAATGGGTCTTTTTTATCTAAATAGTCATAAAACAAAATGCCATTTAAGTGATCGATTTCATGTTGTAAAACTATCGCATCAAATCCTTCTGCATGAATTAATATTTCTTTATTTTGAATCAAATCAAATGCTTTTACTGAAATTTTATTCGCACGGTACACATAACCAGGATGTTCTGAAGGCACCGATAAACAACCTTCACCACTCGTCATGGCAATCTGTTTGACGGATTGCGAAACAATAATCGGATTGGCAAGCATGTATTCAGTTTTTATCTCGCCTCTTTGGTAGCTAATTGCAGTTAAGCGTTTGCTGATCCCAACTTGTGGTGCAGCTAGGCCAATGCCTTCTCTTATTTGATGCTTTTCAGCATACGTTTTGTCCTGCGATTGATGAACATATTTTAATAACCCCTTTAAGAGGTTAGAATCTTCCTCGGATAGAGGCAGGGAAACAGGCAACGCCCTTTTTCTTAAAATTGGATTGGGATCTTGAATGACTTTTAGGGTTTTCATAGTTTTCACTTTATCATAATTTTTCATCATTCGGCAGCGAATTAATTGTGTTAAAGTAGGTTTATGAGTTATGCAGAATTAATTACCCTTGCTCGAGATTTAAAAGAAGCATTAGAAGAGGATGATCGTGTTGTTTTGCTAAACCAACTTGATAAACAACTCAGCCAAAATCAAACCTTACTTGCCTTGAGTGAACATTACCAAAGGTCACAGGCTAATTACCAATCGATGTGGGAAAGCTATGGCGATGACAGTCCCCATTTACTGAGAGCAAGAGCAGAACTTCACCAAGTTAAAATTCAAGTGGATTCGCATCCGCTGGTTCGCGATTATTTAAAGATGTATGGCCAAGTTAGAGAAATCTATTCATGGATTCAACTAAAGATTTTTTCTCCGTTTAAATCGCATCCACCGGGTTGCTAATGATGTTAAGAATTATTGCAGGCAAATTTCGCTCTAGGAAACTATTACAACCACCGTTATCGATTACTCGTTCTACCAAAGACCGCGTAAGAGAAGCGGTATTTTCGGCAATCGGTAGTAAAGTAGTCAATGCAACCGTTCTTGATTTATTTGCCGGATCAGGAGCTTATGGCTTGGAAGCGGCATCTCGGGGTGCAAGATTCATTTATTTGAATGACCAACATCAAGATGCTATCAAAGTGATTCAGGCAAATATCTTAAGTCTGAAAGTTGAGCAAACCAAGGTTTCTCAATGGGATGCTTTAGAATTCATTCGAATGGCGATTGCCAATCATTTCAAATTCGATATTGCCTTCTTCGACCCCCCTTATGCTTATCCTCATTTTCAGGATCTCTTATCTCAATTTGTAAAGGGAAACCTCTTAAATGCTGGTGGAATCATTGTTTATGAGAATGAATCGGAAGTTCATCATCTCAATGAGGACAAATTTATCGTAAAGTCTTATAATTACGGTAGAACCTTTGTTCATATTGGTTGGAAAAAAGAATGAAAATTGCAATTTATCCAGGTAGTTTTGATCCCATTACAAACGGGCATATCGATATTTTAAATCGGGCATTAAAAATTTTCGACCAAGTGATTTTATTATTAGCGGTCAACCCAAATAAAGTTAGTACTTTCACCCTTGAAGATAGAAAATTAATGCTAAAAGATATTGCAAAACAATATGGCTCGCAAAAGGTGATGATTGATAGTACGGATGGTTTAACCATCCGTTATGCTCAATCCAAAGCCGCGATTGCGTTGGTTAGAGGTTTAAGAACAGTACCTGATTTTGAATATGAACATGATATTTTTTCTGGCAATCAATTGATTGATGCCAATATTGAAATGGTTTTTTTTATGGCAAAACAACCCCATCAAATCATTTCCTCAAGTCTCATTAAGCAGCTTTATTTAAACCAAGTTGATATTTCTACCTTAGTTCCAGACGCTGTCTTACCATATTTTAAGAAATTAAAAACTAACGTAAAGCAATAAAAGAAATGTGTCGACCTGTTTTTTGATTTCTTTCATATGAAAAATAGTCTTTTGGGTTGGAATAGGTATCCAAATTACTAACATGGATAGACCTTGGTGAAAGACCTGCATCAACTAATTGAAGGTAATTAAGCAGCGGAATATCTAAAAAATATTGGTTACCTATTTTCTTGATGATTTCTTTGAATTTTGAATTTTTTTGTAGTAATTCATGGGTTCGATTTTGGGAAATTGGGTGGTGGGCAAAATCTAAGGAAGGCCCTAAATAGGCAATTAAATCGAGGGGATTGATTTTCATTTCTTGCTTCAATTGATCAATGGCAACTTTACTGATACCTTCAAGGCTTCCAGGGGTTCCAGCATGAATGATTGCAATTAAATCTTTGGTTTTATGGGTAATAAAAACCGGCACACAATCCGCATGAAAAATACCTAACATCAATTTTTTTTCAGTGGTATAAAGTGCATCTGCTACAATTCCATCATTGAAGACGTGATTACCTTTTCCAGCATCTTTTTTATCAACGCGTTTTAGAACGGTGCTGTGGGACTGATAGGTCAAAACCATTTGGGATCTTGGAATATTCACAATTTTAGAAAACGCATCACGATTCATTTCCACCTTTTTTTCATCATCTCCAGTATGAAATGCTAAATTCAAGGATTGATATTCACCTGTAGAATATCCTCCATGTCTCGTGGTGGTACCAGCAACAAGGGTTGGTTTTTGAATAGCGTACCAGAATCGATTTTCCATCTTTTATATTATACAAAAAAAACGTTTCCATTCGGAAACGTTTTAAAATCATTTAGAATGATAAATGCTTTAATTTAATTCAAATTGATTGCGATGCATCCAGGCATCAGACAAGGTCACAGCCTTGTCATACAAATTAGCGCCAGGAATGGAGATTAGCAATTCCGAAATGCCTTTTTCTGGACTATTTTCAGATAAGTCATACATAATCGCCGTTGGTGTGGAGATTGCATTTTTTTCGCCACTTTCAAGGGATTCAATTTGGGTTTCGTTTATTTGACCATTCACCTTATATGCAGAGTTTCTTGCAACTTCCGCTGTCCGTTCTAAAAAATCTGTGTTTCTTAAAAGGAAACGTTCGAAAGGTGTGGTTGTGTCGTCTTCAGGATAGTCATAGGTTTCATCAATGAAAATGGTGTAAAACTTAAAGGTGCCAAACTGTTCCTTAGTAACAGGGGTAATCGAATCTGTTTCTTGGGTCCCATAATATCGAGAAGTATTGTCTAAAAGTTCCTTGATACCTGGTTGTGCATCTTTACAGAATTGGCAATTTTTTTGAACAAACACGAGCATGAATTTTTCGCCAAATTCATTAGAATTATCCATCATTGCATCAATGAGTTTTTGCGCATCAGATTCTTCTTCGCCTTCTAATTTTTTTTGATAATTACGATAATAACTTTCAGGGCTGTTGATGCTTTCAGCAATGCCATTAACCCATTCGGTAATGGTCGGAATGGAAAAAATGATAGCAAAAATAGTACCAACGATTAATAAAGGTTGAATCCAGGCTGTTTCCTTGATCCAATTCCATAATCCTCCAAAAATCTTTCCAAAAAACGTGCCGATTGGTTTCATTTGATAACCTCCAGTGAATCACGAATAGCACGTTAATCTTATCAAATAGTTTCAGTATCTTCAATATAAATTACTTCTAAACCAATAATTTATAAAATAGGGTATAATTTTCTCGGTTTAAAGGTGAATCAAAATGAACAAAATGACACAAAAAATTCAAAACTGGTTAAATACTTATCCAAAACTCAAAACCATTCTGGAAAATATTGGCATCTTTCTCGTTTCGTGTATCTCTTCATTGTTAGCAGCGTACATTTTCCGATCATTTATCGTTCCAGCAGGTAATCCATTACCGACGCCATTAATTACAGGTGGGGTATCTGGCGTTTCACAAATCTTTAATCGCCTTTTTGATTTATTAAATCTTTTTAATCAAATTGAAAACCGTACGATGCAAGCTATACTTTATTTTATTTTTAATATTCCAATTTTTATTCTTGCATTTACCAAGATTGGCAAAAGATTTGCGATTTTCTCATTCATTAATGTCATTACGACCTCCATTTTCATTGAAATTATTCCTCATGATTGGACACAACTCATTTCGATAACAGATGATTTACTTTCTCGAGCAATCATTGCAGGGTTTATCCAAGGTATTGCCAGTTCTCTAGCATATTTAATGGATATCTCAAGCGGTGGCATGGATGTGATCACGGTTTATTTTGCGAATGTCAAATCCACTTCCGTAGGAAAATATGCCCTCACCTTTAATGTCACCATCTACTTTTTCTTTACCATCCTTTACCTCTTGAATACGGAATCCTCAACCGGGGCATTAAATGCAGTCATTTTTTCAGTGATTTATTCATTTACAACCTCAAGCGTTATCGATGCAATTAATATCAGAAACAAGAAGACACAATTACAGATTGTAACCTCGAGAAACGATTTACCAAAAATCTTAATGGAAAAATTCTTTCATGGGTGCACAGTTGTACAGGCTAAAGGTGGCTACACCAATTCAGTAAAATACATTATTTATATGGTGGTATCAAGTCAAGAAGTTCCTGAGGTAGTTCGTCATATTCGGCAAGTTGATCCTGAATCTTTTATTGATGAATCGCCTTCGCATCAGGTTTACGGTAAATTTTTCATTAAACCAATCAAATAACTAATTCTGATAACTACTTAAGACTGATTGCAATAAACTTGGCCGATCCGTCATGATGCCATCGACACCTTTTTCAATTAATTCACGCATGGTAGTTTCATCATTGATGGTCCAATAATGGACTGCAATGTTGTGCATGTGCGCAGTATTAATCAGTAAGTCAGTCGTTAAAGAAAGTCCTAATTGTTCAGTTGGAAGTTGAAAGGCGGCTACGGGTTCGCTGTAAAAAACACTCGTTAATGTCGTTTGCATGATGAAAAAAGAGAGTACTCCATTAAATTCAGGTGAGAACATGAGTTGCTTGTGGGTGGTTGACTTTAATCGATTCAATTCCTCGTACACTTCTTGATGAAAGCTGGCGAGGATGATTCGTTGATAGGTTTGATATTCTTCGCTTAATGCATCCATTAACTCAATCACTTTTTCAAGTGCATCCAACCCGATCTCCCCGGTCTGTTTAACTTCAACATTTATAAGATTGTTAGGAAATTTAATAATTAATTCCTCTAAGGTCGAGACGAGAAATTTGGAGGGATGCCTTGGTTCAATCCCCACAGGATAATTGACATCAAGTGGCGAAACCTCTTGCCCTACATAGTTGGTGTATTTGATAAAGGTATTAGTTAGGTTATAACCATTGGCTCCTGAAATAGGATTATGGTAACCAAAATCAATTTCGTTTTCGACTAAGTCTGCATAATTCGTTTCAATGATATCAGCATTCGTTAAATTGGTCTTTTGATCCAATGAACGGTCATGTGACAAAATAATTACCCCATCTTTTGTAAGGTTAACATCGGTTTCAAGCATGACCGATTGATTAAGGCTGTATGCGTGATAATAAGCTTCTAATGTGTTATCAGGAAATTCTTGATTACCGCCCCCATGTGCGATCAGTAGTGGAAGCTCGCCTTGAGCGACCCGGAGTGGGTTGACACCGTTAAAGTTTTGCGGTCTTGGAAAAACAGTGATAAGACCAAAAACGATTAAAATGGTTCCAAATAGTTGTCTTTTTTTAATTTTTTTCATAAATTTTCCTGGCGGAGAAAGAGGGATTTGAACCCTCGCGAGACTTGCGCCTCCTATCAGTTTTCGAAACTGACCCCTTCAGCCACTTGGGTATTTCTCCGTGAGAGAAATTATACACGATTTCACAGTGCATTTCATTGAATCAATTAGATAAAAAAGTTGTTAGGATTAAGAGGTAAAGGTATAATTTGAAGGATGAAAAAGTTGATATTGACATGGTCTTGGTTGCCAATCTTGGAAGACCCTACCCTTTTCATTGCGGTAGCAATTACCGTTCTCTTATTAATCATGATTATTTTTGGTTATTTCATTTACTTAACCCAAAGTCAAAACAAACACCAGTTAGCGATTCAGCAAAGAATCCATCATTACTTGGTCTATCGTATCAATCTCAAACTCGATGTGGTTTATGAATTTGATCCTAAGCATCCTGGTAAAGAAAAAATCATACAGCTGAGTCAATTTTTAAAAAAGTTTTCGGCAATTGAGTCAGAAAAAATCTATCAATGGTGGGAAAAACTGTTAACTTCTAAATTAGATACGAGTTGGATATTGACATCAAAAACGTTGCGAAAAAGGAATTATCGTCAAGTCATCTTTGAAGTGGTTAAAATCGATGAAAATAAACAAACCATTCACTTGCATCAATATGGTTTAAAATACCTCAAACCTAATCCCAAAAAAGCAATCTTAAAGTCGATGGTAATTAGTTCCCAGCAAGCCCTGGATGTCATTAAAAAATTACCAGCTAAAAATGGTGCCCTCGTTTCCATATTTATGATGTTTCCACGGACTGGCCTTGATGAGCAATTTAAATATTTTTACCTCTCACAAATCAAAGAAAAATTGATACCATATTTATCGCCAACCACTTTGTTAATTGATTCAGCGAATGACATCTTAGTATTGTTAACGAAAGCTGCCGAAACCTATGAATATGTCCAAACGGCTCAAGGTTTATACCAAGTGATTTCTCAGTATGTTGAAGTCAACGCCCTTGAATCCTTGATTAAATTTAATATGGCAATTATTGAGCATAAGCATTTCCCAAATGATTTCAGTAAACTTATGCGTAAAAGCAAAGAACTTAATCAGGTTATGATCAAAAGAAAAGTAACCATTTTACCTTATGAAACAAATCAACCGATTGTTCAGGCCCTGCAAAGTAATGAATCGGTATTTGTAGAAGACTTATATCATCAACTTAAATTCACACTCAATTTTAGACCGTTAATCAATCAAGAAGATATGGCTGTTTTTGGTCATCAAGTGATTATTCAACCTCAAAATCCAACTGGGCTTACCATGCTTGAATTACTCCAAGATGCAAATGAATTAATGACCTATACCAAGGAATTTTATCGGCGATATCTTTATTTGATTGGACAAGTCGTCCTTCCGAGAATTGATCAATTATTACTAGTGCCAATGTCATTAGTGATCAAACCCTTTGAATTTTTAAATGACATCAAAAATCTTCCTAATGCAAAAAACTTAGTACTTTTGCTTGATGAGACCGAAATCAAAGAACTTGCGCCTACCGAAGTTTCTTTAAAAGCTTGGGCAGAACCATTTCATCGTTTGGGAATACAATTTGCATTGTCAATTGATGAATTCTCTTCGAATTTACCAGATGAGATTTATCAATATTTCCAATTTTATTTTTTAAATTATAAACGGATTATCAATCTAGAAAACACCCTAAAAACTGCCATTCAATTAAAATTAATATTTCAAACCTTCAATAAATTTAATAAGCCCTTTATTCTTGTCGATTTATTATCCGAAGCTAGTTTGGAATTAATCCCGCTTAAGCATGTTAAAATCATGGGTGCCGATTGGATCATGGGGTATCAAACTAGTCCAGACCAACCAAGTAAACGTACCACGAATAAGGTTAAAGCCCTAATCAATAAACAGGAGGAATATTATGGAAAAACAAATTAAGAACGAAGCGATAACGTCTCGAGAAAAAGATTTTGCCCAATGGTACACCGATGTATGCAAAAAAGCTGAATTAATGGACTATTCTTCAATCAAGGGTTTCATTATTTATCGGCCTTATGGTTATGCAATTTGGGAACAAATTCAAAAGTATCTTGACCAAAAGTTCAAAGATACTGGTCATGAAAATGTCTATATGCCAATGGTGATTCCACAAAGTCTATTCAATAAAGAAAAAGAACACGTGGAAGGATTTGCCCCTGAAACTTTAATTGCCACTTTAGGTGGAAAAGAAAAACTCGATGATCCACTGATCATTCGCCCAACCTCTGAAGTCTTATTTTGTGAACATTATGCAAAGATCATCAATTCTTATCGGGACTTACCCAAAAAATACAATCAATGGTGTTCGGTGGTAAGATGGGAAAAAACGACAAGACCTTTCTTAAGAGGGGCAGAATTCCTTTGGCAAGAAGGTCATACCGTTCATGAAACGGAACAAGAAGCAAGATTTGAAACCTTACAAATGTTAAAGATTTATCAAACACTTGGCGAAGAGCTACTTGCCATCCCTTTTTTAACAGGAAGAAAGACTGAAAAAGAAAAATTTGCTGGCGCAAAAGAAACCTATGCAGTTGAAGCGTTAATGCATGATGGCAAATCGCTTCAATCCGGTACGAGTCATTACTTTGGCACAGGTTTTGCCGAAGCATTTGGTATTCAATTTCAAAATCGTCAAAACCAATTGCAACCGGTTCATCAAACCTCTTGGGGTGTATCCACGCGCTTAATTGGTAGCATGATTATGGTTCATGGTGATGATAATGGCTTGATTTTACCGCCTCGAGTGGCCCCAATTCAAGTGATGATTGTCCCAATTATGCCGCAAAAGCCAGGCGTTTTATCCCAAGCGAAAACCTTATTTGATTCACTTAAACAAGCCGGAGTCAGAGCGATGTTGGATGAGTCTGATAATTCGCCTGGGTGGAAATATGCCGAAGCAGAAATGAAGGGGATTCCTTTAAGAATCGAATTAGGACCTCGTGATTTAGAACAACAACAAGTGGTGATCGTCAAACGCAATGATAAAGCCAAGAAAACGATTAAGTTTTCCGACCTTGTTAAAGAAGCTAAATTAACCCTAGAACAAATACAACAAGAACTTTTACAACATGCAAAGCAACATCTAGCTACTAACATTCGTGAAGCGAACTCATTAGAAGAGTTAACTGCAATGCTTAATCAATTTGGTGGATACGTAAAAGTATCGGTCGATGATACGGAAGAAGTGGAAAAAATCGTCAAAGAAAAAGCACAAGCAACCGCGCGCGTGATTCCTTTTGATCAAGTGGGTTTGAGACCTAAATGCGCCATTACTGGCAAACCTGCCAAACGCATCGTTTATTTTGCCAGAGCCTATTAATTTACCTTGAAAACTCGTAAAATTCTATGCTACTATGGGTAGCGTTGGAGTAGTACCCAAGAGGCTGAAGGGGACGGTTTGCTAAACCGTTAGATCGGGGAAACCTGGTGCGAGGGTTCAAATCCCTCCTACTCCGCCATGACTCATAATCAGTTATGAGTCTTTTTTATTTTACGAATTCTGATTAAAGTATTAAGATGATATTAACGGAGTTTTTAAATGATAACCATCAAAGTTGTTTCCACCAAAAGAGCGTTGAAAGCATTTATTGATTTTCCCACCAAACTCTATCGAAATAATCCCTATTTTACACCCTATATTTTTGAAGATGAATTGAAGAACTTGAATCCTCAATTTAATCCTGCGAGTGAGTATTGTGATTTTCGATTATTTTTAGCATTCAAAAGCGGCGTGATTGTGGGGAGAGTGGCTGCTATTATCAATCGTTACTCTAATGAAAAATATCAAGAAAAGAGAGTTCGATTTAATCGCATCGATTTTATCGATGATGCTGAAGTTTTTGATGCGTTAATGAAAGCGGTAAGTGATTATGGAAAATCTATGGGCATGACACAAATGGCAGGCCCCCTTGGTTATTCCGATCAAGATAAAGAGGGTTTGTTAACCTTTGGATTTCATGAAAAAAATATGTTTGTCACCTTCTATACGGCTGAATATTATGTGAAACATTTTGAACGTTATGGTTTTAAAGTTGATGCAACCTGGAATGAATATCAAATTAAAGTCCCCAAGGAAGTTCCACCTATATTAGAAAAAATATCCCAACGCGTTCTAGAAAGAAACAATTTACACCTAGTAAAAGTTAAATCAAAGAAATTTAAGGTTTTAGCCCCTTATATCAAACAGATTTTCCAACTTATGAATAAAACCTATGATCATCTTTATGGGTATGTGCCTGTGAAAGAAGATTTAATGGATATGCTAGCAAAACAATACATACCTTTAGTGAATTTAGACTATATTCAATTAGTTTGTGATGCTCAAGAAACAGTCGTAGCTTTTGGTCTGATGATTCCTTCACCCGTTGATGCCTTAAAACGTTCAAAGGGTCATTTATTCCCATTTGGTTTCATTGATTTTTTCTCACAATTAAAGAAAAGTAAGGTGTTGGATATGTTATTGGTTGCCGTTGAACCATCCCTTAAAAATTCAGGCGTTTTAGCACTGGTATTTACGGAGGCAATCAAAAATGCCGTCAAGAATGGGATTCAATATGCTGAAACTGGCCCTGAACTTGAAAATAATCAACATGTTCAATCCTTATGGAAAAACTTTGAACACCGGCATCACAAGACTAGAAGTGCATTCGTGAAAGATATTATCTAGATGCAGACAAAGCGTTATACGTCCTGGCATCATGGTTTCTTCCTTAAGCTATTTCGGTTTCTTTTTGGGCCATGGTTTCGCCTTTACTACCATTTTTCTGCAAAGAGAATTCCAATTAAAAAGACAGGACCCTATTTAATTCTTGCCAATCATACAGCAGAATTTGACATTATTTTTCTTGATATGTTATTTGATGCGCCATTATATTTTGTTGCCAGTGACCAACTCTTGAACTCTGGCAAAGGTAGCTGGTTTTTAAAAACCTTCTTCAATCCAATTCCCAAAAGCAAATCGGTTGCCGACCTTAGCTTGGTAAAACGAATTAAATCCGTGATCAATGAAGGTGGCAATGTTTGTATTTTTCCTGAAGGTAATGCAACGATGAATGGTGGACCTTCATCGATTCCTAAAGGGATGGGTCGATTAATCCAATTTTTAAATATTCCCGTTAAATTCATCAAAATTGAGGGGTTATATTTATCCGCACCTCGCTGGGCTTATCACCGAAAATTCGGTCCCTCAAAGATGAGTGAAATCACCACGATTTATCCAAAAGATTTCAAACTTATGTCCGCAGAAAAACTCGAGCAACTCGTCAAAAATCATTTAAGTATCACTGCATATCAACAACCCTTAGGACTTTATCAGGGCCGCAACCTTGCCGAAGGTTTACATAAACTTATATTTACCTGCCCTGGTTGCCAAAACCTTTTTAGCACCTACAGTCAAGGTAATCGATTGAAATGTCGCCAATGCGAATTAGATGCAATTTATGATGAAAAAGGATTATTAACCCTGAAGCAAACCACTGACAATCTAATCAATCATGATCACCTTAATTTGCAAAGATTTCATCAAATGATGTTAACAACATATCAAAATTTTAAACTTGAATACCCTTGTGAACTTTCTTTTTGGCAAGATGATCAAAAACGTCGAAGTCAATTTAAACCTTCCATCATGAAAATAAGCAAAGTTGGTGTAAAATTTAAATTAGGAACGCGATGGATTCATTATCCATTCAATCAAATTTTTTCCGAAGCCATTCAAGTTCGAACTAAGTTGCTAATCTATCCAAAAAAAGGTCCTATGTTACTCGTCCGTTTTCCAAGATCCATTTCAACTTATGGATTAATCAATGTTATCAAGTGGTATAAGTACTTTACATTAAAGGGGGAAACTTATGCAGATTTTAGCAAACGTTCAGCCATTACCTTTTTGGGACTTTAATTTTTATTGGAGCAGTGTGATTCAATTTGCCATCATCATGGCTGTTTTGTTACTGGCCAATGTCTTAAGACGGAAATTAAAGTTTTTAAAAGCCTCTTTATTACCCGTTGCTGTGATTGGTGGGTTTTTGGGCTTAATCATTAAGTACTTATTGAATGGCAGTGATATGTCGATTGCCAATCTTCAAATCGATTCCACAAGTTTATTTGATGCCAATACTTTAAGTGCCTTTACGTATCATGCAATTGCCATTGGCTTTGGTGCGCTTACTTTAAAAGGTATTGATCGCCTTTATGAAGTTAAGGTGCGTAATAAACCTCTTGCCGTCAAAAGTGGCATGGTGATTGTCAATTCCTATTTGATTCAAGGAATCTTTGGATTAATTGTAACGATTGTTTTAAGTTTCGTTTTCTTAAATATTCCATCTTATGCAGGTTTTTTATTACCGATGGGCTATGGTCAAGGACCGGGTCAAGCCTTGAATGTTGGGGCAGTATTTCAAGGCGTTGGTTTTGCTTTTGGTCGTGATTTTGGATTATCCATCGCTTCGATTGGTTTCTTAGCAGCTTCATTGGGTGGCGTCATTTACTTACGAAAACTAAAAAGATTAGGCATCTTAAAAGCGGTTGAAGATACCTCGATGGAAAGTAAGGAAGAATCAACGATTTTGGAAGGAAATGGTCAAATTCCACTTGTAGATGCAGTTGATAAATTGACGGTCCAAATTGCGATTATTTTCTTTGTTTATGGTTTATCTTGGTTGTTTATTTACGTGATGGAACAACTCATATTGGATAGTGGCGTTGCCTTTTTAATCAATAATTTAAGACCCTTGTTGTATGGCTTTAACTTTATCATTGTGGTTTTTGTAGCCTTATTTTATAAAGTGATAACCCGAACCCTTCTCAAAGCCAAGTGGATGAAACATATTTATACCAATGATTTCTTGCTCAACCGCATCGCTGGTTTAGCTTTTGATGTGATGATGATTGCCTCGATAATGGCAATTGATGTGACACTGGTTGGTGATCCAGGATTTTTAGTGACCTTGCTGATATTAGTCATTGGCGGGGGATACATTACCTATTATTATTTGGGTTATCTTACCAAAATTGTCTACCCTCACTACCCACATGAAGCTTGGTTGGTCTTTTATGGGACTATGACTGGAACGGCTTCCACCGGCATCGCCTTATTACGAGAAAAAGACCCCTATTTTGAGACCCCTGCTGCGAATGACATCGTTTATGGGTCCTCCATGGCCATTCCCTTAGGTTTCCCCCTTTTACTATTTGTGGGAATTGTCACCCAAGGTTGGCTCTCGCTCATAACGGTATTAGCAATTTTAACCCTAATTTTTTCAATTTATCACTACTTTTTAACAAGAAAATCGAAAAAAACTAAAATTCAGTAAACTTTCACCACTTTTACTTTTAAATCTTTTATAATACCTATGTTTGGAATAGGAGGACTTTGAATATGTCTAAAATTAAGTCAGTATATGCTCGTGAAGTCATTGATTCTAGAGGTAACCCAACCGTTGAAGTTGAAATATTTACTGAAAAGGGTTCTTTTGGTCGCGCGATTGTGCCTTCAGGGGCCTCGACTGGTGAAAGAGAAGCCATGGAGGTAAGAGACCAAGACCCTAAACGATATATGGGTAAAGGCGTCAGCCAAGCTGTCAATAACGTCAATAAGTTAATTGCCAATAAGGTGGTGGGTTTAGAAGTAACCCATCAACCTGAAATTGATAAGGTGATGCTGGAAATGGATGGCACCGATTTTAAAACCAACTTAGGGGCCAATGCCATCTTGGCGGTATCCTTAGCCGTCGCAAGAGCTGCAGCAGAAGAATTACATTTACCCCTCTATCAATACCTTGCCACTTTGTTTGGCACGGAAGCAAAAGTCTTACCAGCGCCGATGATGAATGTCATTAATGGCGGTGCCCATGCCGATAGTTCCGTTGACTTTCAAGAATTTATGATCATGCCTTTAGGGGCCCCATCTTTAAAAGAGGCGGTTCGTTGGGGTGCAGAAGTGTTCCACTCACTTAAGAAAGTTCTAAAAGCAAAGAAACACATTACCGCAGTCGGTGATGAAGGCGGATTTGCTCCTAATTTGAAAAGTAACCAAGAAGCCTTAGATGTGATTATGGAAGCGATTAAGGCTGCTGGCTATGTGCCAGGTAAAGATATCTATTTAGCCATGGACGTTGCTGCTTCAGAATTCTATAACGAAGAAAGCAAAGTTTATGAATTAAAAAAGAGTGGTGAAGGCAAAAAAACCACCGCTGAAATGATCGCTTGGTATGATGCGCTCATTGCCAAGTATCCGATTGTTTCTATCGAAGATGGCCTTTCAGAAAAAGATTGGGTTGGTTGGAAGGCTTTGACGGCAAAATTAGGTAAGAAAGTTCAATTAGTCGGGGATGATTTATTCGTGACTAATCCTAAAATTCTTCAAGAAGGGATTAATCGAAAGATTGCAAATTCCATCTTAATTAAAGTTAATCAAATTGGAACCTTAACGGAAACCTTAGAAGCAATGAAACTAGCGGCTGCAAATGGCTATACAGCGATTGTATCTCATCGCTCTGGTGAATCCGAAGATACCACCATCGCCGACCTGGCGGTTGCCACAAATGCCGGCCAAATTAAAACCGGTTCAATGTCACGGACTGATCGGGTTGCAAAATATAATCAATTGCTTCGCATTGAAGATCAATTAGGTAAAAAGAGCCTATATCGTGGTCTAGAATCGTTAAAAGTCAAAGCTTAACGTTCGACATTAAAGCCTACATAAAAACCATTGTCAAAGCAATGGTTTTTTAAATATGAAGCCAGCGTTGAAGATAATCGATAAATTTCTTTCGAAGATAAGTTAATAAAGCCGTCAAAGTTATCATGGAAGATATCCCGGCAACCATCGAGGGTATCGTGATGTCAAAATCAAGAAACCAATAGATTAGCGAAAATTGGAAGAAGCCAAGCAAGGTTGTGACCAGCATTTGAAAGAGGATGATATCGGTTTTTCTTTTGACAGTAGTGATGATAAAAAATAATAAGTTGCTTAATGAAATCATGATCGGTACCAGATATTGTAATGGCCAAGCATTCAACGTTTGGGTGGCGACAAAGGCAATGATGATCGTGCCAATACTCACACTAAAAAGTTGCCATAATATAATGTAACCAATCCCTTGGCGATTATAAATGGTTTTATAGATTAACACCCAAACATAAAAAACGATGAAGGTCATCATAAAAGTTGTGCCAAGTTCATTAGCAATCAATGCTAGATCAATCATTAAAGTGAGTAATAATGCAAGTAACAAGGGGAACGCAAAAAAAGCATGAATCTGACTTGCCGTTTGTTTTTCAATCTTTTCATAATTGGGTGTCGGATATAAAGATTCTTTATCTTTTGGTTCAATTTTTTGAATAAAGCGACCACAAATAGGGCAATTCGTTAAGCTTTCCTCAACTTGAACACGGCATCGCTTACACGTTGACATTAATCTACTTCCTCCCAACGATTACCGGAAACTTTGACTTTAAGTTTAAGTTGTTCGACAAGATATTGAACAAAAAATCCAATCAATGTTCGATCATCAATAATCCGAGAGAAAGATATGACCAGTTCTTCCTTGTATGAAGCGACGCCTAAATTAATTGGGTTTATCGGTGTTGAGCAAATCATAAATTCAAAATGTTTTAAATAGGATTGCGTGGTGGCAGGCATGTCAATTTTTCCCAAGTTAGACATGGTCAGACTTAAGGCGGGTTCACCAATCCGATTAAACACACTTTTCACAATCCATCGTTTAATGAATAAAGGCACAAATCTCAATAGTAGCATTCTTTCTGCTTGCATATTTGCTCTAATTTGCGGTGCCAGAACCTCAATTTTTTGTCCTTTTTTAAGTTGTAAATTTACTTCTTGGAGGATGTCTTGAAAAGTTGATTCTGGTGAAAATAATTTTCCAATATTAATGGTCATCACAAAATTTTTCATGGTTTTCGAAGGCAAGTACTTTCGCATATCAACGGGGATCGATAAAATGATGGGTTTACGTTTTTTGGGATTTTCGCTTTCTTGTTTCTTGATTAAACCCAAAATGAGAATACTCGCAAAAAGTCCCGTGACCGTGGTTTGAAATTGTCTTGCCATGGCGACACATTCGCTAGTGTTTAAATGCAGATGGGTAAGATAATGGCCATTGTGATCAAAATAGGTTCCTTTAAGGTGGTAAGCCTTATTGGTTGGTAACCATATGCTCTTACCTTTTGTAACTTGAGTGGCAAAACTATCTTCAAGTTCGGCGTGAGTAACTTGATCATCAGCATCAAACATCATCCCTTCCGCATCAACCGGATAACCTTTTTCTTTTAAATAAGATAAAGTAAGTGTTTTTAAAAATTCCATGCCTCCACGACCATCTGAAATTGCATGAAAAACTTCAATGGAAATGCGTTGCCGATGAAAATAAACTTCAATCAAATGTTTTGAACTATCAAATGGGCGACTATTGGAACCAAACATATTCGGTTCGGGTAATACTTTAAAAGGTCGAGATTGATTCTCTAAATAATTCCAAAATAGACCTTTTTGTAATTTGGTATTAAAGTGCGGAAAGCGAATTAAAGTTTTTTCTGCAGCAATTTGTAAAATAACTGGATCCACAAATTCATTGAGCATCACACTCATACGAAAATAGGACGCCCGCCTCGTTTCAGTGATAATTGGAAAAAGTTTCCCCGCATTATCAATTTTAAACCACTGAGTTGTACGATTTTTCATCGGGCTTTAATTTTGGTAATTAAGCGTTTATCTAATAAGCATTGCAATAACTTTGCCGCCGCTTTGCCCCGGTGAGAAATTGTATTTTTTTCTTCAATGCTTGCTTGAGAAAAGGGTTTCATGAGTTCATCACTGAAAAAAATAGGATCATAGCCAAAACCGTTGGGATGGTGATCAATGTCACGCGTGATTTTGCCAATGGTGGTGCCGACAAAGAAACGCATTTCTTTGTGAGGATATAAAATTACAATCGCACTGGTAAACTGAGCTTTTCGATTTTTATGAACGTGCATTAATCTTAAAATTTCCTTATTCTTTTCTTCATAAGTTTTGTCCTCTAACCATCGAGAAGAATAAACACCTGGAAAACCTTGAAGGGCATCAATCTGTAGACCGGAGTCATCTGCGATGACGGCTTTATTGACATGTTGGCTAACTGCTTTTGCTTTTAATAAGGCATTTTCTAAAAATGTCCGACCTGTTTCTTTTGGCTTTAATTTTAGTTTAATGTCATCTAAGGTTAAAAATGTAACGGTGTAGTCCTTAAAGTAAGTTCTAATTTCTTGAACTTTAGCATAGTTATTCGTCGCGAGCACAATTTCGTAATTCATTATTAATATTTTACCAACTATTTAAGTAAAAAAAAAACAAGTTTCAACCTTGTTTTGGAGCAGGTGACGGGAATCGAACCCGCGTAATTAGCTTGGAAGGCTAATGTTCTACCACTGAACTACACCTGCAAGACAACGGGATTATCTTAACATAGATTCGTAAATATGAATATCCCGGTTAAGCGTTTAATTATTGACCAAGTTTTCCAGAGCATTCAAAGCGTGAAAACCAGGTTTTTTATAGGTTTGTTTACCATTTGTAAACACCATCATGGTTGGAATTGACATAATCGCATGGGTTTCGGCTAAATCCACGTTTTGATCTACATTTACTTTGAGAATGATGACATCGGGTTTCTTCTTTGCAAAATCATCCAACACCGGCGCTTGCATTTTGCAAGGACCGCACCAGTCAGCATAAAAATCGACGATCACTTTCCCTTTTGAATTCGTCAGAATTTCATTGAAATCTTTGGCATTCGATATATTTTTAATCATCTGTTTTTCCTCCTTAGATGAATTTATAAACTCACAACATAATATATGGCATAAAGCACAACAAAGTGTAAAGGATAATATAAGTAACTAAACCATTGAAACCATTTTGGACTTGCCCCTTTTACGCCTCGATATTGGAAAATAAAATATGCAGCAAATACGGCAAATGACTGGCCCCCCACAAATCGATTGATGTAGTCTACCACGAGTCCTGAAAGATTGAATCCATCCATCAAAACAAGCCTAATTATATACCAAAGAATGTGCATCGCGATAAGAACCACGCTCGCAAATTGGTAACGTTTTTGTTCAAGAGTAAGTTCCATTTTTCCTACTTTAAACCAATTGAGTTGATAGAAAAAATTCGGCAATTTTAAATATGAAAGGAAAAATAATAACATCATCATAAGGCCATAAATACCATAATCAGCGCTAAGATAATTGGGAATTTGATCGTTAAAGCTTGTCATTAAAACATAACCAATAGGTAGAATCGCCAATATACGCAAGGGTAATGATTTTTGTTTGAATAAATTCATCGCGAGCGCAGCCATTGTCAAATCGATGAAAATATTACCCGAAAGGGCTTGGATGCCAATTTCACCTAAAATAAACATCGACAACCCAATCAAAACACCCATGATGGCAAGTCGGCTAATGTATCGCCAAGGTTGTTTGGAACGAAAAATACCTTCTGCAATCATAAATCCAAATAAAGGAAAAGCGAGTCTTCCAATTAATCTTGCCATAAAATAAAGCGTGCTGATGGTTTGATTTTGACTAAATGGTAATAATACTAATACGCCAAAATGATCGACTGTCATGGTGATAATCGCTAACCATTTTAATTGATAGGCACTAAAGCTTTTTGAATGCATATTCATAATCAAGACCCAGATGAGCTAATCATGCTTGCTTCTGCAATAATTGCTAATACTGAAAAGAGATTATTGATAATGTGAGTGGAAATGGCGACTTGTAAGCCAAATCGATCATAAAGAAAACAAAACCATGCACCTGCAATTACGTAAATGGGTAAGTTTAACATTTCATTGATGAGATTGGCTGCAGTGAAATCGAAATGAATAAAACCAAAAATGATTAAGGTTAAAAGGTAAGCCAAAAGTTTATTCTTTTTCTCCAAATATTTATAAATTCCTAGTCGGTAAGTCCATTCTTCAACAATCGGTCCTAAAAATCCGAAGGTGACGATTGATATGATTGGTGAATCTTGAACAAGCGCCACAATGGCACTTTGATTTTGATTATCCTCAAGGATGATACCAAGAAAATCATAAACGGTGATGATGGCGAAAGAACTAAACAAAATCACAAAAGTAAAAGGAAATCCTAGAAGCCATTTTGAAGATTGGATTGCAGGTAAAAATGACCGTTTTAAATATGGATACAAAATCACTAAGCTAACCATAAAGATCGATAAATAAGTTAAAAAGTTGATTATTTGAAAAAATAGAGGGCTTTCTAAAAAAATAACTGCATCATTTTGGTTGAGAAAGAATGGAACCATGGTCGGGATGATGATGGCAAAAATCAACGCAAAAACCCATAATCCAAGCCATCCAAGAAAAAACAACATTAACGATTGATTATTGGTGATGTCATCATTTTTAACAAGATTATTTGGCATTTTTTAATTTCTATATCTTTTGATATGATAGCACAACAAAATCATATAAAATGAAAGGGTAAGTCTCCAGGAGGATTAATATGTTTTCAATTTTAAGTTTTGGCATTGATTCTACACAAATTACCCAGTATTTGGATTATGCTTTATATGGCATTTTTGGGATGGTTGCTCTAGGTTTCATTCTTGGATTTTTACGAGGGGTTTGGCGGGAAGGTTTTCGCTTACTTTTTGTTGGCGGACTGGTGATTGCTTCGGTCCTCTTCACTAGACAAATTGTCGATTTTGCCATGGACTACGATGTCTCGAGTATCGCCTCGAGTGCTGGATTTGGTTCCATCGCTTTAAATTTGAATGGTGCTCCGATTATTGTTTCTATAACAACGCCTTATGAAACCATCTATGAAATTTTAGAACAAGCCTTACTAGCATTTGGTTTCTTTATCACACCTGCTATCGCTGATTTAATCATTGGTTTAACTTTAGTTTTGTTGAGATATTTAGTATTTATTGTTCTCGCCATCATTATTTTCTTACTTGGTGAAAGCGTTGCCGCTATTTTATATTTCATTCCTTTCCGATTCTTAATTCCAAGAAATGTCAGAAAAAAAATGAAAATGCGTCTATTGGGTGGTTTAGCTGGCGCATTAAAAATGGTATTAGTTTTGACAATGTTTCTTTCCCCTTTTACCTCTTTAGTTAACACGATCACCGGTTCCTTTAAAGATTTTGATGAGGAATACGGCGATCAAATTGATGCAGAGCTTTACAACGAAATCATGACGTTTGTGAATGCCTACAATGACTCTACATTCGCCCAAACTTTATTCTCTTGGTCGTTAACGGATGATGGTTTAAGTATTGATACCGCCTTGATGGATTATGTGACAGGTCAAGATTTAGATGCATATCGTTTAACGCTTGCCAATGAATTAGGTTCATTTGTTGATATTGCTGCAACCTTAATTGGTAGTGGCGCAGTTGATAGTACCTTTGCAACAATCGACACTTCGCTACTAATTACCGAAGATGTGGTGACAAATTTGATTACTTCGTTGACAGGGTCGGTCTTAATTATGAAGATACTTCCGATTGCTGTGACCATCGGATTAAATCTAGATGAGGTCTCACCATTTTTAGATCCCGACTTAATTAATTTAGATGATTTAGTTTGGGAAGATGAGTTGAACTATATCGGTGATATTTTTACAGGCGTGATTCGTTCTGGTGTTTTGACCCCTATTTTAGCGGGAAATACGGATACCTTAACGCTTATTAATACGATGTTTACGCCTACAGCAAAAGACGAAGTATTGATGATGCTCGAAACCCTAGATACCTCACCTTTTCTTTCGCAAGTCATTCCTGCAGTACTTTATAAACTGGTGACAGATGAAATAGATGCCGGTGGACCAGCAGGTGGTATTGGTTTATCAACATTTTTACCAACAGTATGGAGTGAATATGAATCACTTTCCTTTGGTTCTGAATTAAGCCTCATCTATGAATTAGTTTATGAATTAAATGAAGGCGTCGATGGGTTACTGGATGTGGTATTACCTGCAAATCAAAATCAAGCACCGTTGGGTAGAAAATTTGTCGATGAACCCACCCCAACGCTCATTGATTTATTAAAAGATAATTTTGATTTATTTGTTGAAGTACTGATTGGTGAAGTGGATGAAGATGGACTACCTATCAATAACGATCCTACGGAGGGCACCTCGATTAATCGGCGGGCATTGTTGGATTCCAATCTTATCGTGAATGGGCTACCAACCATAGTCGAGGATTTATTATTACCAACCCTTACCAGTGTGGCAGGGGAAACCTTTGATGATACTGAATTAAATACGCTTATATCTGACTTTAATAGTGGCAGTCGTGGTGATATACGCCTTGATTATAAAGGTGAATTTGCAGGGATTTTTAGTATTCTTGGTGCGGTATTGGAAAATGAAACCCTTATCAGTTTGATTCAACCGGAACCCGGTCAATCCCTTGATATTTTGGCGCTCCTTGAAGATGGTGCATTTAGAAGTGGTTTAAAAACAGATTTAATTCCTGCATTAGATCGTTCCCAAATTATTTTAACGGTGGTCCCAGGAATTCTAGAATCCACACTGACAGGTGCTGGTTTTGATGATTTCTTAAGCTTAATTTCGTTGACGACTGCCGATCTAAATTTTGAATTTGAAAGCTTATCCCGTGAATTAACGATTGTCGTGGATATGATGGGTTATGCATTTAATGTTTTAGATGCTAGTGCAGATTTATTAAATCAATTTCCTACCATTGCCTATGATTTAATTGGCTTACTCGATAATATTTACTTCTCAGATATTATCAATCTCAACCCAAACACAAATAATAAGACCACCAACTTTAATCAAATTATTAAAGGCATTTTCTCTTTAGTTGAAGGCATTGGTATTGAAGAAACTGACATTGACACCGGTTTCAATCGTGTTGAACCTACTGGATTAGAAAATGGTTGGACAACCACCTTTGTGGATACAAATGGCAACGATAAATTAGACGCATTAGACACCATCTCATTTAGAGGTGAAAATTTCCATTTAATCAATTTCTTAAAAACTGCATTAGAATCTGGTTTGTTAGATATTTCTGGCGATATTTTTGCTGCACTAGAAGATTTAACGACTGGAAGTGAAGACATCGATGATCCAAACGTGGCCACATTATATAAAATCTTTGCCTTTGCTGATCGCTCCGAAATCATCGCTGCAGCATTTGGTGGTATTCTCGATAATTTATTTGGCACCACGGGTGGTTTATTAGATGCTGACTTAGGAACCTCATTCAGGAATGTCACATCGTGGACAGAAGAAGGTTCGAATTTGATGTATCTAGTGAAACAATTAACCAATTTTGCGGATGGATTAGAAAATATTGATTTCTTAAATTCTGATGTTTCGATGATCGAAGAACTCTTACAAGGGCTCGCCGCATCACAAATCTTTATTAAACCTAACGGGGATTATGTCTTTCCAGATTTTTTATTAGATCAACTGACTGGCATCGCGGATTTGGCAAGTTATTTTGAAGACCCCGCTCCTTATCAATCCACATGGGATGATGATGCGACGGATAATTTTACAATTGTGACAGAAGATTTTTATGAAATAAGTAACCAAGCGTCTACGAGAGCAAATTGGTACGGTGTTAAAACCATGATCACCGATGGTAATGGTGACCCTATTCTCGATTTAAACGGTGATATTCAATATGAATATGTGGGTGGTGAACTAGAAAACATCGTCGGATTTATTTCAGAATTACAATCGGTCTCAATCAGTGATCTTACCTCAGGCACTGGTTTAAGTGGCGAAACGATATCGGATGTTTTGCTTGCTCTGAATAATGCATCCTCTTTACGAGTGTTAGTCTATAACGTCTATGATTCCATTTTTGGTGGCACCAATTTTGATATTGGTTCTTTATCTTTATCGGACACGAATACATTTGTTTTCTTAGATTTAAATCAAGCAGGTCGAGCTGAACAAATTCAAGCTACCGCGGATTTATTAGACACGATCAGTGAAATGGGACTTGATGGCGGTGGTGCTTTTGACATTGCCAACTTTAATGAATCCACCATTTTAACCGTTGGTGATTTATTAACCATATTGCATGATGCAGCCTTATTTAACTCGTTTAAATTAGGACGTTCCCGTCTCAATGGTGATCTAACTGTATTTGAACAAGCTTATCAATTTTTATTGACGACGGCGACCCTTGATACCTTTATTTATGATGGTTTAACCGCTCCTCAACGGGAAGCAGCCCTCTACCAAGATATGGTTGCTTTAAATAATAATTTTGGAACCGAAACCCCAGATGACTGGGATGGTGTGGATGGAGAAATTCAACGCTTTGTCGATATCATGGTGTCTTTTGTTAATACCGGTATTGATTTTGCCAATTTTGGTGGAGATGCAATCGGTGATTTATTAAATACCGAAGTTGGTCTAGGAAAAGTAGAAGATCTGTTATTATCGATGAACGAATCCACGATTATTTCACCTGCAATCGGAAATTTATTTGGGAATGTATTTGATTCCGATGCCTTCAATATTGGCGGATTAACGATGTCGGATGCCAACACAGGATACTTTAATGCGGAACCCGTTAAGGCAAATCGGGCTACCGAAATCAGTTTAATTCTCGATATTTACTGGGATATCAATAGTATCGGTATCACCGGTGGTGCTGCTTTTTCTGCAGACTTAATTGATCCAGTTTTATTTGATGCTTTACTTA
>Ga0172376_10001616_pt1 | contig 28678 bp, 26 predicted proteins | sample Lak35m_FD_121114 | JGI IMG/M metagenome (GOLD analysis project Ga0172376, IMG submission 121114) | Freshwater microbial communities from Kabuno Bay, South-Kivu, Congo - kab_092012_35m | ecosystem: Environmental > Aquatic > Freshwater > Lake | place: Democratic Republic of the Congo: South-Kivu...
CCTTCACCCCCACCCTCGAGATCCCCGCGGTGCCCTCGCGCCGCGCGGCCGACCATGGCGTCAACCCCGAGCCCGACTGGGCGCTCGTCACGCGCGAACTGCAGGGTCTCAACCTGATCGCCACGCCGCGCCAGCGCAAGGCCCTGTCCAAGGACTTCTACTGGTACAGCCCGGCGCTGAGCGAGGCGCTGCACGACTGCGTGGCCGACCTCGTGGTGCGCGTGAGCACCGAGGACGACGTCATCCAGGCGGCCGCGGTCGCGGCGCGCCACCGCCTGGCATTGACCGTGCGCGGCGGCGGCACCGGCAACTACGGGCAGTGCGTGCCGCTCACGGGCGGGCTCGTGCTCGACATCACCGGCATGCAGCGCGTGCTCGACATCGCCCCCGGGCGCGTGCGCGTGCAGGGCGGGGCGCGCATGCACGACATCGAGCTCGCCGCACGCGAGACCGGCCAGGCCCTGCGCATCTGGCCCAGCACCTGGCGCGTGGCCACGATCGCCGGCTTCATCGCCGGCGGCTTCGGCGGTGTCGGCTCCACCGTGCACGGCGTGCTGCGTGACAGCGGCAACCTGCTGCGCTGCCGCGTCGTCACCGTCGAGCCCGAGCCGCGCGTGATCGTGCTCGAGGGCGACGAGATCCAGCAGGTGCACCACGCCTACGGCACCAACGGCATCATCACCGAGGTCGAGGTCGCGCTGTCGCCGGCCGTGGACTGGGTGCACGTGATCGCGCTGTTCCCGCGCTACCGCCAGGTGCTGGACCTGGGCATGGCCGCGAGCGCGCGGCACCTGCGCAGCTTCCTGCTGTCGGCCGTGGACGCGCGCTTCGCGCCGTATTACCCGGCGCTGGGCGCGCGCTTCCCGGCCGACCGGCACGCGATGTTCGCGATGATCGCGCCCGAGGCGCTGGGCGACTTCCGCACCCTCGTCGCCGGGCTGGGCGGCACGGTGTCGATGGCGATGACCGAACCCGAGGCCGAGGCCGCCGGCCTGCCGCCGGCCTACGAGTGCGCCTACAACCACACCACGCTGCAGGTGCTCAAGGTCGACCGCGGCTTCAGCTACCTGCAGGTCGCCTACCCGCAGCCCTTCGACCCCGCCATCGTCGAGCGCCAGATGGCGCGTTTCGGCGACGAGGTCTGGCAGCACCAGGAGTTCGCGATGATGTACGGCCGCCACGCGACCTTCGGCCTCGTGCTGACGCGCTGGCGCGGCGTGGAGCACCAGTACGAACTCATCCGCAGCATCGAGTCCGACGGCTGCGCCATCTTCAACCCGCACGTCGTCACCATCGAGGACGGCGGCATGAAGACCATCGACAACGCGCAGATCGAATTCAAGAAGCGCGCCGACCCGATGGGCCTGATGAACCCGGGCAAGACCCGGGGCTGGTCGCCGGCGATGGCGCGCCAGCCCTGACGCGCCCGACCCTGCATGGTCCCCTGATTTCCCGCCCCTGACCTTTCAACCCCCCACCGAGGAGAGCTCCGATGAAGAACGCATGCACCACCCTGACCCGCCGTGCGGTGATGGCCGGCGCGCTGACGGCCAGCGCACTGATGGGCGCCGCGCTGCCCGTACTGGCGCAGGAGAAGGTTGTCTTCGCCACCAACTGGCGCGCCCAGGCCGGCCATGGCGGCTTCTACCAGGCCGTGGCCGACGGCACCTACAAGCGCCTGGGCCTGGACGTCGAGATCATGCAGGGCGGCCCGCAGGTCAACAACCGGCCGATGCTGCCCGCAGGCCGCATCGACTTCCTGATGACGGGCAACCTGCTGCTGACCTTCGACCAGGTGAAGAACGGCGTGCCGGTCACCGTGGTCGGCGCCATCTTCCAGAAGGACCCGCAGGCCATCATCGCCCACCCGGGCCAGGGCTACGACAAGTGGGACGACCTGAAGAAGGCGCCCACCGTGCTCGTCAGCAGGGACGGGCAGTTCAGCTTCTGGCAGTGGATGAAGGCCGACCACGGCTTCCGCGACGAGCAGCTCAAGCCCTACACCTTCAACCTCGGCCCCTTCCTGGCCGACAAGCGCACCGCGCAGCAGGCCTACTCGATCAGCGAGCCCATCAACGTCAAGCGCCAGGCCGGCTTCGACCCGGTGGTGCACCTGCTGGCCGACCAGGGCTTCAGCACCTACTCGACGACGATCGAGACGCGCACCCAGCTCGTGCGCGAGAAGCCCGACCTCGTGCGCCGCTTCATGGAGGGCACCATCATCGGCTGGTACAACTACATGTACGGCGACCGCAAGGGGGCCAACGCGCTGATCCGCCAGCACAACCCGGACATGACCGAGGAGTACATCGAGGCCTCGGTCAAGCTGATGAAGGACCTGGAGATCGTCGACAGCGGCGAGGCGCTCACCAAGGGCATCGGCACCATGGACATGGCGCGCGTGCAGGACTTCTACAACAAGATGGTCAAGGCCGGCCTGTACAAGCCGGGCGAGGTGGACATCTCCAAGGTCGCGACGACGCAGTTCGTCAACAAGGGCGTGGGCCTGGACGTGCGCAAGCGCCTGACCGGCAAGTGAGACACCCGGGCGGGGCCCGCGCTCCCCGGCGCGCGGGCCCCGCCGGCCTGTCCCTGCGGCGCAAGCCCTTCAACCGGGGCCGCCGTTCCCGCTGAGCGAGAACCATGCTCGACCGCATCCTGACCGTGCGCGTGGACCGCATCACGCGCCTGACCCCCGAGGTCTCTTCCTTCGAGCTCGTCCACCCGGCCGGGCGGGCGCTGCCGGCCTACACCGCGGGCGCGCACATCGACGTGCACCTGCCCGGCGGCCACACGCGCACCTATTCGCTGGCGCAAGCGCCGCAGGCCGGCGCGGCCCCGTCGCGCTACCTCATCGGCGTCAAGCGCGAGCCGGCCAGCCGCGGCGGCTCGGCCGCGCTGCACGAGCGCGTGCGCGCGGGCGACCTGCTGCCCATCGGCAGCCCGCGCAACGCCTTCCCGCTGCACGCCGGCGCGCGGCACCACCTGCTGCTGGCCGGCGGCATCGGCCTGACGCCACTGCTGGCGATGGCGCAGCAGCTCGCCGCCGAGGGCGCCGCCTTCACGCTGTGCGTGTTCGCGCGCAGCCGCGCCCTGCTGCCCTTCGCCGACGAACTGGCCGCGCTCGGCCCGGCGGTGCGCCTGCACCTGGACGACCCGGCCGCGCCCGAGAAGCTGGACCTGCGCGCGCTGCTTGCCGCGCCCGCGCCCGGCACCCATCTCTACCTGTGCGGGCCGGCCGGCTTCATGCAGGCCGCGCTCGACGCTTCCCGGCATTGGGACGAGGACCGCATCCACCTCGAGTACTTCGCCCCGCCCACGCAGGCCGACGGCGAGGCCGAGGACCGGCCCTTCGTGCTCAGGCTCGCGCGCCGCGGCATCGAGGTGCCGGTGCCGGCCGACGCCAGCGCGGTGGATGCGCTGCACGACCTGGGCATCGACGTGCCCACCTCCTGCGCCCAGGGCGTGTGCGGCACCTGCGTCGTGCCGTGGACGGCCGGCGAGCCCGAGCACCGCGACCACTGCCTCAGCGCCACCGAGCGCCGCCACAAGCTGGCGCTGTGCTGCTCGCGCGCGAAGTCGGCGGTGCTGGAGGTGGACCTTTGAGTGCAGCGGCGGTCGAGGCCGAGGAGACGCCCGCGGTCGTACGCCCGCCCGGACGCATCCGCGCCCGCATGCTCGCGGCCATCGACGCCGCGGCCATCGAGGTCTTCGCGCGCGACGGCTACCAGGGCGCCACGACGCAGGCCATCGCCGACGCCGCGGGCCTGAGCAAGGCGCAGCTGCACTACTACATCGGCAGCAAGGAGGCGCTGTACCAGCGCATCCTGCAGGACATCGTGGACGACTGGATCGCGGTCTTCGGCTTCGCCGACGCGCCGCACGGCCCGCGCAAGGTGCTGGGCGACTACATCCGGCGCAAGATGCTCTACAGCTTCGAGCACCCGGCGCGCTCGCGCATCTTCGCCGCCGAGACCATGCGCGGCGCGCCGCTGCTGCGCCCGCTCATGGGCACGAGCCAGCGCCGCACGGCACAGGCCGCGGCCGTGATCACGGCCTGGGTGGACGCCGGGCTGATGCGCCCCGTGGACCCGCTGCTGCTGCTGTTCCACATCTGGGCCGTGACCCAGCACTACGCCGACTACGAGCCCCAGATCGCCTTCTTCCGCGGCCGCAGCCTCGGCGACGAGGCCGACCGCGAACGCCTGATCGCGGAGGTGACAGCCTTCGTGCTGCGGGGGGCGGGGGGGGTGGAGGGGTAGGGGATGCGGTGCGGGCGCCGCGGCGGAGCCGCGCCCGCGGCTCAAATGGCCTGGGCGTCGCGCAGCGCCTGGATGGCCGTCTCGTCCATGCCCAGTTTGCGCAGGATGGCCTCGGTGTGCTGGCCCACGGCGGGCACCGCATCCATGCGGTAGTCGTAGCGGTTGTTGCGCCCTGGCGGCAGCAGGGCGGGAATGTGGCCTGCGGGGGAGTCCACGGGCTGCCAGCGTTCGCGCGCCTGGAGCTGCGGGTGGGCCCAGACGCCGGCCATGTCGTTCATGCGCGCGTTCGCGATCTGGGCCTCGTCGAGCCGCTCGATCACCTCCGCGGTGCTGAGGGCGGCGAAGGTCTGCAGGATCAGGGCCTCCAGGGCCTGCCGGTTCTGGCTGCGCTGGGCGTTGCTGGCAAAGCGCGGGTCGGTGCACAGCTGCGGAGCCTGCAGCACCTTGTCGCAGAACACGCGCCACTCGCGCTCGTTCTGCAGTCCCAGCATCACGACGCCGCCGTCCCCGGCGGCAAACGGGCCGTAGGGGTAGATGCTGGCGTGCGAGGCAGCGGTGCGCGGCGGCGGGGCCGCGCCCTCGAAGGCGTAGTACAGCGGGTAGCCCATCCACTCGGCCAGGCTCTCGAGCATGGACAGGTCGATGTGGCTGCCCTGGCCGGTCTTGCCGCGAAGCAGCAGGGCCGACAGGATGTGGCTGTAGGCATACATGCCTGCCGCGATGTCGGCGATCGAGCTGCCGGCCTTGGACGGCTGCTCGGGGGTGCCCGTGATGGACAGCATGCCGGCCTCGCTCTGGATCAGCAGGTCGTAGGCCTTCTTGTCGCGGTAGGGGCCGTCGCTCCCGTAGCCCGAGATGTCGCACACGATCAGCCTGGGATGGCTGGGGCTCAGGGCCTCGAACGACAGGCCCATGCGTGCCGCGGCACCGGGCGCGAGGTTCTGCACCAGCACGTCGGCGTTCTGCAGCAGACGCCCGAGCACGGCCTTCGCCTCGGGCTGCTTGAGGTCGAGCGCGAGGCTCTCCTTCGAGCGGTTGGTCCAGACGAAGTGCGAAGCCAGGCCGCGGACGCGGGTGTCGTAGGCGCGGGCGAAGTCGCCCGTCCCGGGGCGCTCCACCTTGATCACGCGTGCGCCCAGGTCGGCCAGTTGCCGGGTGCAGAAGGGGGCGGCGATCGCGTGTTCGAGCGACACCACCGTGATGCCATCGAGGGGGCGGGTCATCGTCGGGTCCGATCAGTACGACCTGGGCAGGCCCAGGACGTGCTCTGCCACGTAGCTGAAGATCATGTTCGTCGAGATCGGCGCCACCTGGTACAGGCGCGTCTCGCGGAACTTGCGCTCGATATCGTATTCGCAGGCGAAGCCGAAGCCGCCGTGGGTCTGCAGGCAGACGTTGGCCGCCTCCCAGGAGGCCTTGGCCGCCAGGTACTTGGCCATGTTGGCCTCGGCGCCGGCGTTCTGCATCGCGTCTATCCTTGCGCAGGCCTTCCAGCGCATGAGGTTGGCGGCCTCGAGCTCGATGTAGGCCTCGGCGATCGGGAACTGCACGCCCTGGTTCTGGCCGATCGGGCGCCCGAACACCATGCGCTCACCGGCGTACTTCCGGGCCCGCTCGATGAACCAGTAGCCGTCGCCGATGCATTCGGCGGCGATCAGCGTTCGCTCCGCGTTCAGGCCGTCGAGCAGGGTCCTGAAGCCCTGACCCTCGACACCCAGCAGGGCGTCCTCGGGAATCTCCAGGTTGTCGAAGAACAGCTCGTTGGTCTCGTGGTTGACCATGTTGAGGATGGGGCGCACGCTCAGGCCGTGGCCGGTGGCCTGCCTGAGGTCGACGAGGAAGCACGACAGCCCCTCGGAGCGTTTCTTCACCTGATCGACGGGCGTGGTGCGCGCCAGCAGGATCATCAGGTCGCTGTGCTGCACGCGCGAGGTCCAGACCTTCTGCCCGTTGACGACCCAGCGTCCGTCCCGACGCACGGCGCTGGTCTTGAGCTGGGTGGTGTCGCTGCCGGTGCTCGGCTCCGTCACGCCCATGGACTGGATGCGCAGTTCGCCCGCGGCGATCCGGGGCAGGTAGCGGGCCTTCTGGTCGGGCGAGCCGCCGCGCACGATGGCGTTCATCACGTACATCTGGCCGTGGCAGGCGCCGGAGTTGCCGCCCGAGCGGTTGATCTCCTCCATGATGACCGAGGCCTCGGCCATGGACAGGCCGGCGCCGCCGTACTCCTGCGGGATGAGCGCGGCCATCCAGCCGGCCTGGGTCAAGGCATCGACGAAGGCTTCCGGATAGGCGCGCTCCTGGTCGATCCTGCGGTGGTACTCGTCGGGGAACTGGGCGCACAGGGCGCGCACGGCATCACGGATCTCGGCGTGGTCTTCAGGGGCGTGCGTCATGTCGAGAGGCGCTGGGGTGGATCGGTTCCCGGTCGGGTCTTCCAAGGTCTGCAGACTGCAGGCAAGCGCCGATGGTGCCATCAGGGCCGCCCCAGGAGCCCGCGGCCGATGACCTGGGCCTGGATCTCGGCCGCGCCCTCGAAGATGTTGAGGATGCGGGCGTCGCACAGCACGCGGCTGATCTCGAACTCCAGCGCATAGCCATTGCCGCCGTGGATCTGCAGACCGGTGTCGGCATTGCTCCAGGCCACGCGCGCCGCCAGCAGCTTGGCCATGCCGGCCTCGATGTCGCAGCGCGTGCCCTGCTCCTTGCGCTCGGCGGCGAAGTGCGTGAGCTCGCGCGCGACCACGGTCTCGGCAATCATCATCGCCAGCTTGTCGGCCACGCGCGGGAAGGCGCTCAGGGGCTGGCCGAACTGGCGGCGGTCGTTGGCGTAGCGCCAGGCCAGGTCGAAGGCCCGCCACGCCACGCCCACCGCGCGCGCCGCGGTCTGGATGCGCGCCGCCTCGAAGGTCTGCATGAGCTGGCGGAAGCCCTGGCCCCGCACGGCGCCGAGCAGCCCCTGCGCCGGCACCTCGAAGCTGTCGAAGGCGATCTCGTACTCGCGCATGCCGCGGTAGCCCAGCACCGGGATGTCGCCGCCGCTCATGCCCGGCGCCGGGAAGGGCTGGTCTGCCGTTCCGCGCGGCTTGGGGGCGAGGAACATGCTCAGGCCGCTGTAATCGCTGCTGCCGGGCTCGGTGCGCGCCATCAGCGTCATCAGGTCGCTGCGCGCGGCGTGCGTGATCCAGGTCTTGTTGCCGTCCACGCGCCAGGTGCCGTCGGCCTGCGGCGTGGCGCGGGTCTTGAGCGAGCCCAGGTCCGACCCGGCGTCGGGCTCGGTGAAGACGGCCGTGGGCAGGACCTCGCCCGAGGCGATGCGGGGCAGCCAGTGCGCCTTCTGCTCGGCCGTGCCGCCGCCCAGGATCAACTCGGCCGCGATCTCGGAGCGCGTGCCCAGCGAGCCGGCGGCGATCCAGGCCCGGCTCAGCTCCTCGGTCACGATGCACATGGCGCGCTTGCCCAGGCCCATGCCGCCGTACTCCGTGGGGATGCTGACGCCGAAGGTGCCGAGCTCGGCGAGTTGGCGCACGACCTCGTCCGGAATCAGGTCGTCGGCCAGGTGCCAGGCCTGAGCGCGCGGGGTGATCTCACGCTCGGCGAAGCGCCGGAACTGCGCGCGAACCTGGTCGAGGTCGTCGTCGAAGCTCGTCTCGGCGACCTCCTGCCCCTGCAGCCACGCGTCCACCAGGGCCCGGCGGGTCGGCGCCCGGGACCCGTGGTCGACGAACCAGGCCACGCAAGCGCGCCCGGCCAGGGCCTGGGCTGCGGCGCCGAGGCCGATCTCGCTCAGGCGGAAGACCTCGTTCTGCGACATCGGGATGCCGCCGACCAGTTGCGCGAGGTACTCGCCGAGGGCGAGTGTCAAGGCCAGCTCCTCGGCCGGCCCGAGCCGCCCCCGTTCGGCCAGCCGCTCGCCCCAGCGCGCGGCGCTGGCCACGGCCTCGACCGTCGTCGCCACCCAGGCCAGGCCGTGGACCGCGCGCTGGTGCTCGTGCATCAGGCGCGCATCGGCGCGCCCCCCGGGGGCGCACAGCGCCGCAACCGCGCTGCGCGCCTGGCTGTCGTAGGCCCGCACCTCGGCGGTGACCGAGCGCAGGTGGCGGAGGAATTCGTCGGTGGTGCTCAAGGTCTTGCGTCCGGTGTCGTGGGAAGGGGCGCGCAGCGCGAGTCCAGCGGGCAGGCTGGGCTTCCGGGAAGCTTTCAGGTCTCGCCCGCGACCACGCCCGCGTCGTGCAGCTCGCCGATCTGGGCGGCGCTGAGCGCCAGCACGTCGGCCAGGACCTCGTCGGTGTGCTCGCCCAGGCGGGGCGCGCGCACCGCGGGCAGCCTGGGCGCAGCGCCGAAGTGGCCCATGGCCCCGGGCGCGGGGTAGCTCAGGCCGCTGGGGTGCTGCAGCCGGGTGAAGAGCTCGGCATCCAGCGACAGGCGCGGGTCCTGCGCCAGCCCCTGAGAGAGCGTGCGGTAGCGGCTCCAGCACACGCCGTGGGCGTCGAAGGCTGCGTCCAGCTCGGCCACGGGGCGGGCTGCGATGGCGCGCTCGAAGAGCGGGAACAGCGCCTCGCGGTGCATGAAGCGCTGCCCTTCGTCACGCTCGAAGGACACCCGCAGCGCCGACTCCAGCGCGTGCACGGCCTCGCGCAACTGCAGGCTCGCCACCAGGCCCGTCCACTGGCGCCGCGTGATCGCCACCACCATCACGCGCTCGCCGTCGCGGGTGGTGAAGTCCCGGCCGAAGGCGCCGAACAAGGCGTTGCCGAAGCGCGGCCGGTCGCCCTGCTCGAGGACTTCGGCGATCTGCCCGGTGTGCCCCAGGCAGGCCAGCGCCACGTCCGACAGCGGCAGCAGCACCTCCTGCCCCTGGCCGGTGCGCAGGCGGTGACGCTCGGCCGCCAGCGCGGCGAAGGCGGCATAGGCGCCGGTCATCAGGTCCCAGGCCGGCAGCACGTGGTTGACGGGACGGTCGGCGTTTTCCGCGTCGCCGGTCATGAAGGGCAGGCCCACCGAGGCGTTGACCGTGTAGTCGACGCCGGAGCCGCCGTCGCTCCAGCCCATGACGCGCACGGTGATCAGGTCGGGGCGGCGCTGCGCCAGCGCCGCGTGGGCCAGGAAGCCGTCCTTGGGGAAGTTGGTGACGAAGAGCCCGCGGTCCGGCCCGGGTGCGGTGATCAGGTCCACCGCGAGCTGCCGGCCCCGCGGCTTGGACAGATCGATCGCGACCGACTTCTTGCCCTTGTTCAGCCCCTCCCAGTACAGGCTCGCGCCGTTGCGGGCCAGGGGCCAGCGACCGAAGTCGGGCCCGCCGCCGACCGGGTCGATGCGCACCACCTCGGCGCCGAGCTGGGCGAGGTGCAGCGCGCAGGACGGCGCGGCGATGAAGGAGGCGCACTCGACGAGGCGCAGGCCTTGCAGCAGGGGGTACATGGACATCTCCGGCGCAGGCAGTCAAGCCGCGCTCTGCGAATCCCCGTCGATGGGCAGGATCTGGCCCGAGATGGAGCGGCCGGCCGGGCTGGCCAGGAAGACGGCCAGGGCGGCGATGTCCTCGGGGGCGACGAAATGCGGGAGGGACTGGTTGGCCAGCGCGGCGGCGCGCTCCTCGGCCAGGCTGCGGCCGCTGGCCTGGGCGCGGCCCTCGAGCACGCGCTCGATGCGCGGGCCCTCCACGGCGCCCGGCAGGATGGCGTTGACGCGGATGCCGAAGGCGCCGAGCTCCCGCGACAGCGTCTTGGTCAGACCGATCAGGCCCCACTTGCTGGTGGCGTAGGGGCTGCGGTTGGGGTAGCCGAAGCGACCGGCCAGCGAGGACATCACCAGCACCGAGCCCGCGGGTGAGCGCTTCAGGTGCGGGATGGCGGCCTGCGTCACGTAGAAGGTGCCGTTGAGGTTGACGTGCAGCACGGCCGCCCAGGCGTCGGCGTCCAGCGTCTCCACGGGCGCCGTGGGCCCGGCGATGCCGGCGTTGTTGACCAGCACGTCCAGCCCGCCGAGCGCGGCCACGGCCGCGTCGACCATGCGCGCCACCGCGGCGCGGTCGCCGACGTCGCACAGCGTGCCGCAGACCCCGGGCAACTCCTGCCGCAGGGCCTGCAGCGCCGCGGCGTCGATGTCGCACACGTGCACTCGGGCGCCCTGCGCGGCGAAGGCGCGGGCGATGGCGCGGCCGATGCCGGCGGCGCCGGCGGTGACGAGGACGCGCTGGATCGTCATGGTGCGGTCTCCAAGGGGGTGGGCGGGCCGGGGGGCGGCCCTTCAGGGCGGGGGCGGCGGCGCGGCAGGCGCGCCCGACCCGGGGGCCGCGAGCCGCGCCGCCAGCGCGACGAAGAAGTCCAGGCTCGCCGGGTTCAGCATCGCGTCGGGGCTCGCGACCTTGTCGCGTGGCTGGCCCAGCAGCAGCTTGCGCACCGGCACCTCCATCTTCTTGCCGGTGAGCGTGCGCGGGATCTCGGCCACGGCCATCACATCGTCGGGCACGTGCCGGGCCGAGGCCTTGGTGCGGATCTCCTGCACGATGCGCGCCTTCAGCGCGGCGTCCAGCGCGCAGCCGGGCTGCAGCACCACGAACAGCGGCAGGTAGGACGGCCGGCCCAGGTACTCCAGGTCGACCACCAGGCTGTCGCGCACCTCGGGCAGTTCCTCCACCACGCGGTAGATCTCGGCCGTGCCCATGCGGATGCCGAAGCGGTTGATCGTGCTGTCCGAGCGGCCGTAGATCACCGAGGTGCCGCGCGGCGTGAAGCGGATCCAGTCGCCGTGGCGCCACACGCCGGGGAAGGTCTCGAAGTAGCTCTCGCGGTAGCGCCGGTCGCCCGGGTCGTTCCAGAAGCGCAGCGGCATCGAGGGCATGGGCTGGGTGATGACGAGCTCGCCCACCTCGCCGACCACCGGCCGCCCGGCGTCGTCGTAGGCGCAGGCGGCGACGCCGAGCTCGGCATGCTGGATCTCGCCGGCCGTCACCGGCAGCCCCGGCGCGCAGGCGACGAAGCCCGAGGCGATGTCGGTGCCACCGCTGATGGAGGCCAGCCAGACGTCGGGCTTGACGGCCTCGTAGACCCAGCGGAAGGCCTCGACGGGCAGCGGCGAGCCGGTGGCGTTGATCGCGCGCAGGGCCGGCATCGGCGCGAAGTCGCGCGGGCGCAGGCCGTCCTTCATGGCATTGGCGAGGAAGGCCGCGCCGCAGCCCAGCAGCGTCACGCCCTGCGCGTCGACGAAGCGCCACAGCGCCTGCGCGTCGGGCCAGGTCGGGTTGCCGTCGTAGAGCACGATGGAGGCACCCGTGAGCAGGGCGCCCACCTGCAGGTTCCACACGATCCAGCCGGTGCCGCCCAGGAAGAGCAGCCGGTCGCCCGGCCGCAGGTCGTGCTGCAGGGCCAGGGTCTTCAGGTGCGTGAGCACGATGCCGCCGTGGCCGTGCACCATGGCCTTGGGCAGGCCGGTGGTGCCCGAGGAGTAGACGATCCACAGCGGGTGGTCGAAGGGCAGGCGCTCGAAGCTCAGCTCGGCCGGCTCGGCGACGGCCTCGTCCCAGGCCAGGCGGTCGCGCCAGCCCACGGGCTGCTCGGCCGCGGCGGGGCCGGGCACGTGCACGACGGCGCGGATGCTGGGCAGTTCGCGCAGCAGCTCGTCCACCACCGCGCGCCGGTCGTGCACCTTGCCGTTGTAGCCGTGGCTGTCGGTGGCCAGCAGCAGCCGGGGCTCGATCTGGCGCAGGCGGTCCAGCACCACGGTGGCGCCCATGTCGGGGGCGCAGCTCGACCAGATGGCGCCAAGGCTGGCGCAGGCGAGGAAGGCCACCACCGTCTCGGCCCGGTTGGGCAGGTAGGACGCCACGCGGTCGCCCGGCCCCACGCCCAGGGCGCGCAGGCGGGCGGCCAGCGCCGCGGTGTCGCGCCGCAGCGCCGCCCACGAGACCTCCTGCACTGGCGCGCCCTCGCGCCGCGCCACCAGCGCCGGCCGCGCGTCGGTGGCGTTGCGGAAGACGTGCTCCGCATAGTTCAGCCGCGCGTTCGGGAACCAGGCCGCGCCGGGCATGCCGCGCGCGCCCAGCACCGGCTCGCACGAGCCGTCGGCCTGGATGTCGAAGAAGTCCCAGATCGAGCGCCAGAAGGGCTCGATCTCCGCCACCGACCAGCGCCACAGCGCCGGGTAGTCCTCATGGCGCAGTCCGCGCGTGGCCTGCAGCCAGCCCTGGTAGGCGGTCAGGCGCGAGGCCGCCACCTGCTGCGGCGTGGGCCGCCACAGCACCTCGGGGTCGTCAGCGGTGTCCTGGATCGGTGACGTCATGGGCGGGACATCGTCGGGGAGGGCGGGGGAAGGTCAGCGCTCGGCCGGGGCGGGGTCGTTCGCTCGTCCAGCGAGAAGCCCGAGGCCTTGACGATCGGGCCCCAGCGCTCGAGCTCGCTCTTCACGATGGCGGCGAATTCTGCCGGCGACTCGCCCGCGATCTCGAAGGACAGCTTCTGCAGCCCTTCGACCAGCGGTCTGGCCTTCAGCGCCTGCGCGATGGCGGTGGCGCGAAGGGTGGTCTGGGCCCGGGCCGGTGCGGCCACGAGTGCAAGGCCGGCTGCGCAGGCCGTGGCCAGGGTGACGGACAGGGCCGGCCGCCCGCCAGCTCCACGTCTCGCAGGACGAACTCGCCGCCCTGGCCACCGTCTCGCGCCAGCGATGCAACCAGGGCCTGCGGTCGGTGGCGGAGTGACCGGTCGCCGCGCAGGACCGGCGCGGATCAGGAGGGCTCGGTCGCGAGAGACCCGCGGGCCGCCGCAGGCCGTCCCGCGCCTGTACGGCGGGCCGGGACGGGCAGCGCCCAGCCCTCGGGGCGCTCAGAAACTCTCCCAATCACCGTCGTCCGCGGCCGCGGCCGCGGACGCCGCCCTGGGCTTGGGCGCGTGGGCCAGGGCGGCGGGCTTGCCTGCGGGCGATGCCTTGGGCGCCGCCGCGGGGGCGCGGTCGCCCGGCAGCGACACGGGTTTGGCCGTGCGCGGCAGGGGTTTGGGTGCCGTTGCGCGCGGCAGGGGTTGGGCCGTGGCGGACGCCGCCCGTCTGGGCGGCGCGGGCCGTGAGGCCACGCGCTCCAGCCGCGCGGGGGTGTGCCGCGCGTCGCCGAGCCGGAACACCGCCACCTCCTGCAACAACGCCTCGGCCTGCTCCGAAAGCGCTTCGGCCGCGGCGGCACTCTCCTCGACGAGCGCCGCGTTCTGTTGCACCACCTGATCCATCTGGCCGATGGCCTGCCCGAACTGCGCGACGCCCTGGCTCTGTTCGCTGGTGGCGGCACTGATCTCGCCCATGATGTCGGTCACGCGGCTGATCGAGGCCACGATCTCGTTCATCGTGTTGCCGGCCACATCGGCCAGTTGCGTGCCCTGCTCGACACGCTCGACGCTGGCGGTGATCAGCGCCTTGATCTCGCGTGCGGCTTCCGCGCTGCGCTGCGCGAGGCTGCGCACCTCGCTGGCCACCACCGCGAAGCCGCGACCGGCCTCGCCGGCCCGCGCCGCCTCGACGGCGGCGTTCAGCGCCAGGATGTTGGTCTGGAAGGCGATGCCGTCGATGACACCGGTGATGTCGGCGATCTTGCGGCTGCTCTCGTTGATGCCGCGCATGGTGTCGACCACCTGCGCCACCACCTGACCGCCCTGGCTGGCGATGCTGGAGGCCTGCACGGCCAGCTGATTGGCCTGGCGGGCGTTGTCCGCGTTGTGGCCCACCGCCGTGCCCAGATGTTCGGTGGAGACGGTGGTCTGCTCCACCGCGGCGGCCTGTTCCTGCGTGCGCTGGGCCAGGTCCTGGTTGCCCTGGGCGATCTGCGCGCTGGCCGCCGCCAAGCTCTCCGCGCCGGCTCGCACGGAGCCGACGACGCGCTGCAGCGCCTCCTGCATGGCCGCCAGGGCCCGCATCAGTCTGGCCACCTCGTCACGGCCCCGTGCATCGATGGCGCCCGACAGATCGCCGTCGGCCACCCGTCCCAGCGCCTGCACCGCGCCGCTCAGGGGCCGCGTGATGCTGCGCGAGATGGCAAAGCCCAGCCACCCGGCCACCACGATGACCACCGCGCACAGGGCGGCGGCCACCTGTCGCAGCCGGTCGGCGGCGTCAGCGACGTCGGCGACCTCCTGCGACATGTCGCGCGTGGCCTTTTCGACGAGCACCCGCATGGCGGCCTGCAATCGGGTCGAGGCCTCGTCGAAGGCGGGCATCATCGGATTGCCGCCCGCCGGACCCTGGTCGACATAGGCCTGCGCCATCTTCGAGCCGATGCGGAAATACTCCTCGAAAAGGGCTTCCGCGCGCCCGGCCTGTGCCAGCGTCTGCGTGTCGCCGATCTCGCGCAGGTAGGTCTCGTAGCGACGCAGGCCTTCGACAAAGGCCTTGCGGCTGGCCTGCGCCTGTTCAATGCCGTCGTCCAGCCCGTCCTGCCCCCAGGTGGCCGAGATGTCCTGCAGCCACTGCTGGGTCTGGACGACCTCCCGTTCCATGTCCTTGGCCACCAGCGCCATCTCCACCTGCTGCGTCAGGTGCTCGGTCACATCCTGCTGGAGCGCGGTCAGCGTGACCCACAGCCAGATCGCGAAGGCCACGAGCAGCGCGATCGGCAACAGTGCGTTCAGCGCGAGCCGCGAACCGATCGGTACCTGACCGAGCCAGCCAGAGGAGATCGAGGAAGCAGAAGTCGAAGACGTTGACATGGCAGGTCTCGGCATGGCGCCGGTCGTCATTCCAGGACTGGAGCCGCCGCACCCGTCGCCCTCGCAGCAGCCGCACCAGCGGATTCACCACAGGACGTCATCTCAAGGTTCGCGGCGGGCTCCACGGGCGCACTTGCGGGGGTGCTCCTTGTTCCGACAGGGTGGACGGCGTGCCACCGTGGGACAACCGCTCGCGAGGAGAACCGTGGATGCTACTTCAACATTCGACCCGAAAGCCCCTTTTCACGGCCCATATGATCCAAAAGAGCCCTCGAATACGGTCAACCGCCCTCTCGCGGCCACAGCGCCCAGGCGCGCAGCGGCTGGCGCATGCGGCCCGCCTGGTCGAGTGCGTCGTCGGCCCAGCCCCAGAAATAATCGATCCGCACCGCGCCGACGATGGCGCTGCCGGTGTCCTGCGCCATCACCAGCCGGCGCAGCGGGCGCGGCGACAAGGGCTCGGTCGTGTCGATCCACAGCGGCGTGCCGTAGGGCACGGCGCGCGGGTCGACCGCTACCGAGCGCCCGGGCGTCAGCGGCACGCCCTGGGCGCCTACCGGGCCACGCCCGGGATCGGGCAGCGCTTCCTCGCGGAAATAGATCACGCGCGGGTTGGCCCACATCAACTCGCGCAGGCGCTCGGGCCTGCGATCTGCCCAGGCACGGATCGCGGGCCAGGACGCCTGATGGCTGCGCAGTTCGCCCTGGTCGATCAGCCAGCGGCCGACCGAACGATAGGGATGCCCGTTGTGGCCGGCATAGGCCACACGCACGGTCTGCACGCGCCCGTCGGGCTCGGTCACCTGCAGCCGGCCGGAGCCCTGGATCTGCAGCAGCAGCAGGTCCAGCGGGTGTGCCAGGTGGGCGATCTCGCGCCCGCTCACCGAGGCCATGGCCGCCGGCAGGGTCTCGAGTTCCTGGCGCGACCAGTGAGGTGTGCGGGCGGAGAGGTCGGCGGGCGGGCGGTGCAGCGGCACGGCAAAGGCCGCAGTCGGCAGGCGCGATGCTGGCAGGACCGGCTCGAAGTAGCCGGTGGCCAGGCCCTCGGTGCTGCCGTCGGTGGCCTCCAGCCGCCAGGGACGCAACCAGGTCGTCACGAAGCGGCGCACGGCGTCGTCGCCGCCGGGCGCCTCCAGTTGCGCCCGGGCGCAGACGTCGGTCCAGGCGCGCGCCGGGCGTGCGCAGGAGGCCAGCAGCGCCGGCCACCAGGCCTCGATGCGATCCTCGGCCCACCCCGGCAGCGCCGACCAGGCCACCGGCACCCAGCGCGCCGGACCACGCTCGCGTGGCGGACGCGTCAGGTGCTGCGCATCGTCGGGTCCGGCCGGGGCGGTGTCGGCACCGGCACCGGCACCGGCGCCAGCCGTCCGGCCTGCACCTGCACCTGCACCTTCACCCGGTGGGGCCGTCGTCATGCCATCCCGAGGCGCGGCCTCCGACGCAGGCCCAGATGCCGTGACGGGTGCAGGGACGGGTGCGGAGACAGGTGCGGAGACAGGTTCTGCAGCCTCGTCCCTCCAGGGCCACCCCCACCCGCCGTGGGGCGCCGACGCGCAGGCCACCAGCGTGGCGGCGAGGCTTCCTAGAATCCATACCCGTGTCCAACGTCCCGCCGCGGCGCGCCGCAACCCCGTCATGTGGCTCCTGATCCTCGAGGCCCTGGCCGCGCTGCTGCTGCTCATCGGACTGGTGTGGTGGACGATGTTCTCTGGACGACGCAAGGGCGAGCGCGCGCAGGACGATCCGGACCGCAGGTGACGGCGCCGCACACCGCCCGGGCCTGCCGGACCGGGCCCAGGGCGCACCCGGCGGGCCGACATGGCGACCGCGGCGCGCGCGCAGCCGATGGCCGGCCCGGCTGTTTCATGCCGCAGGACCCGGCTCGGACGGCGGGGCCGCCTGCGCAGCCGTCCCGTCCGTCGGGGCGGCGGGTGCCGCCCTCGGCCCGTCGATCCGGAACCCCACCGCCATCGCGATGCAACTGATCAGCACCAGCAGGATCAGCGACGCCACGGGAAAGCCGGCCGGCACGAGTTGCGGCGGGATCGAGAAGAACAGCAGCACCGTGATCAGCCCGCGCGGGGCCGCCCAGGCCAGCGGGCGCGTGCCCGAGCCCGACAGCAAGCGCATCAGCGGCCAGCGCAGCCCGAAGATCAGCGCCGCCAGCAGCAGCGCCAAGCCCCAGGCGCGCACGTCCACGAGCGCGCGCAGGTCGGTGCCGAAGCCCAGCAGCAGGAAGAAGAAGGTGCGCACGAGGAAGGTCGCCTCGGCCGTCAGGTGCTTGAGCTTGTCGAGCTCGGCGTCGTAGCGGGCGCTGTGCAGGCGTCCCAGGCCCTTGACCTTCTCGAGCAGTTGCGGGTTGTTCAGCATCAGGCCCAGCACCAGCACGATCAGCAGCGGTGACAGGCTCAGCGCCTTGGCCGCGCCATAGACCAGGATGAGCGCGAAGATCAGGGGCAGGAACTTCACGTGGCCCTGCAGGTGGCCGACGAGCCAGATCATGCCCAGCCCGAGCAGCGCACCCAGCACCAGCACCGCCAGGCCGCCGCCCACCAGGTTGAGGGTGAAGCCGTGGCCGCTGGAGACCGCCACCAGCGCCGCGTTGAACAGCATCACCCCGAGGATGTCGGACCAGGAGCTCTCGTAGATCACGAACTCCCGGTCCTGCACCGACAGGCCCTCGGCGCTCGGGATCGCCACCGCGCTGCTGATGACGGCAAAGGGCATGGCCACCAGCACCGCATGCATCCATGACAGGTCGAACAGGACCTTGACCGGCCAGGCCACGGCCGCGGCGGTGACGACCACGCCGACAGCGGCCGCGCCGAAGGTGCGCAGCAGGAAGGCGCGGCGGCCCGGACTGAGCTTCAGGTCCAGGGCGCCCTCCAGGACGATCAGGATCAGCCCCACCGTGCCCAGCACCGGCAGCAGGGCCGGGGGCACATCGACCTGCCAGCCGGCGAGGTGGGCGCCCGCGCGCAGGGCCAGGCCCGTCAGCAGGAGGAACACCACCGCGGGGAAGCGCAACTGCCGCCCCAGGTGCAGGTACCAGTAGGACAGCAGCACCGCCACGCTGATGACGACCAAGGCTGTGGAGGTTTCCATGCGGACAGGGGCGGAGGCGGTTCAGGAGCAGGGGATTGCGGGACGGCTGGCGGCGGGCAGTCTCGCTGGCGGTTGCACGGTCGGCGAAGCGGCTGCCGTGGCGCGCGCCCGGCGGTGGTGCGCCCGCGGACGGTCGGTCAATGCAGCAGGCCGGGAAAGACCAGCTCGAAGGCGGGCACCTCGGCATCGAAGGCGCGTGCGTCCTCGCTCATGCAGAAGAAGGTGCCACGCATCTGGCCGTGCGGCGTGGCTATGCGCACCCAACTCGTGTATTCGAAGGTTTCCGACGGTGCCAGCACCGGCTGGCGGCCGACCACCGCCAGGCCACGCACCTCCTCGGTGCGGCCGTGGGCGTCGGTGATCAGCCACTGCCGAGCCACGAGCTGCGCCTTGACGTCGCCGTCGTTGACCACCTTGACCGTGTAGGCGAAGGCATAGGGCCCGTCGGGCGGGCTGGACTGCTCGGCCAGGTACTGCGTCGTGACGCTGCAGGAAAAGCGGGCTTGCGGCATGGGCGCGAGTCTAAGATAGCGGCATGAAAGAGATGATCATCGCGCCGTCGATCCTCTCGGCCGATTTCGCACGGCTGGGACAGGAAGTCCGCTCGGTGCTCGCCGCCGGGGCGGACTGGGTCCACTTCGACGTGATGGACAACCACTACGTGCCGAACCTGACCTTCGGCCCGATGGTGTGCCAGGCCTTGAAGCCGCACGCGCTGCATCCGGACGGTCGGCCCGCGCCGATCGACGTGCATCTGATGGTGCAGCCGGTGGACGCGCTGGCGCAGGCCTTCGCCCGCGCCGGGGCCGACCTGATCAGTTTCCACCCCGACGCCAGCACCCATGTCGACCGCACGCTGCAGCTGATCCGTGCCGAGGGCTGCAAGGCCGGCCTGGTGTTCAACCCGGCGGCGTCGCTGGACGTGCTGGAGTGGACGATCGACCGGATCGACCTGGTGCTGATCATGAGCGTCAACCCGGGCTTCGGTGGCCAGAGCTTCATCGACGGCGCACTGCGCAAGATCGAACGCGTGCGCCGGCTGATCGACGCCAGCGGCCGCGACGTCCGGCTCGAGGTCGACGGCGGGATCAAGGTCGACAACATCCGCCGCGTGGCCGCAGCCGGCGCCGACGCCTTCGTCGCGGGCAGCGCCATCTTCGGCCAGCCCGACTACCGCAGCGTCATCGAAGCCATGCGGCGCGAGCTCGCCGCGGCCTGAGGCCCTCTCGTCCGCTGGCGCCCGGCACGATGCTCAACGTCTTCACGCTCGCCAACGGCCGGCTGATCCAGCAGGAGATCGGCTCGGAGGCGGCGCTGGCCGGCCTGGCGCCGGTGTGGGTCGACCTCGAGGCGCCCACGCCGGTGGAGAAGGCCTGGGTCAACCTGCGCTTCTCGCTGGCGATCCCCGACGACGCCGTCGACGAGGATCTGGAGGAATCGGCGCGCTTCTACGAGGAGGACAACGGCGAGCTGCACATCCGCTCGGACTTCCTGCTCGACGACGATGACGACGACGGCACACCGGCGCGCAACGTGCGCGTGGCCTTCATCGTCAAGGACGGCGTGCTGTTCTCGATCCACGACGAGGACCTGCCGGTGTTCCGCCTGCTGCGCCTGCGCGCGCGGCGCATCCCCGCGCTGATCGAGGACGCCAAGGACGTGCTGCTCAAGCTCTACGACGCCGATGCCGAGTATTCGGCCGATGCGCTCGAGGGCATCTACGACCAGCTCGAGCGCGTCAGCACCCGGGTGCTGAAGGAGGACGTCAACGACACGACCGCCGGTGAGGCGCTGGCGGCAATCGCGCGCGAGGAGGACCTCAACGGGCGCATCCGGCGCAACATGATGGACACGCGTCGCGCCCTGAGCTTCTTGATGCGCAGCCGGCTGCTCAGCGCCGAGCAGTTCGAGCAGGCGCGGCAGATCCTGCGCGACATCGACTCGCTGGATTCGCACACCGCCTTCCTGTTCGACAAGATCAACTTCCTGATGGACGCCACGGTCGGCTTCATCAACATCAACCAGAACAAGATCATCAAGATCTTCTCGGTGGCCAGCGTCGCGCTGCTGCCGCCGACGCTGATCGCCAGCATCTACGGCATGAACTTCCGCCACATGCCGGAACTCGACCAGCCCTGGGGCTACCCGTTCGCGCTCGGGCTGATGGTGGCGTCGGTGGTGGCGCCTTTCGTCTACTTCCGCCGCAAGGGGTGGCTGCGATGACATCGATCGACACGGTCCGGGCGTCCGCTGGACGCTGCGCGAGACAGGGCCCGGCGCGTAGGGCAGCGCCGTTGATGATGGCCCTGGCCCTGGCATCGGCTGCCGTCACGGTGCCGGCGCGGGCCTCCAGCGTCTTCGCGCAGGTGCCCCCGCCCCGGCCGGCGCAGGCCCTGCCCGTGCTGGCGCCCGACATCGACGTCGACGCCTACCGCCGCGAGGTCGGCCGCCACCTCTACGCCGCCTACCCGTCGCGGGTGTTCCGGGGGCCGATGCCGCAGAACCTGTTCGCCGTGCTCATGACCGAGGCCGAGATCGACGCCGCGGGGCGGGTGCTGCGCGTGTCGGTGGTGCGGCCTCCGGCGTCTAGCCTGGCGGCGGCCGTGCCGCGCTGGGTGGTCGGTGTGATCGAGCGGGCCGCGCCCTACCCCGTGCCCGCCGGCATGGGCTCGGGCACCCTGACCTGGCGCGAGGTCTGGCTGGTGGACCGCTCGGGCCGCTTCCAGGTGCAATTGCTCAGCCAGGGGCAGCGCTGAGGGCCTGAGCGTCGATCAGCTGCGGGCCCGGCGCTTGAGCCAGCGCATCACGCCACCGACCAGCGGCAGCTTCTCGTACAGCTCCTCGGCCGCGTCCCAGTAGTCGCGGTGCATGGCCACCCGTCCGTCGGCGGCGAAGCGCAGGTGCGTGCCGCCGCGGATGCACTGCTGCGGCGTGCCCGGGCGGCGGAAACGGAACAGGAAATCCCACACCAGGAAGCACTGGTCGCCCTGCGCGACGGCCTCGCGCACGACGAAGCGCGGGGCGTCCAGGCTCGCGTACATGTGCTCGAACACGGCGCGGATCGCCGGCACGCCTTGGACCTCGTTGAACGGGTCCTTGAAGCTGGCGTCGGCGGTGTAGTAGGCATCGAGCCGGGCCAGGTCGGCGGGCTGCAGGGCCTCGAACAGCGCGATCACGGCCGCCACGCGCGCGTCCTCGTGCCGGGGCGTCATCACAGCCCCGTGACCCGGCGCACGCCGGCGAAGTACAGGCGGTCGCCGAGCAGGCGGGCGAGCTTGAGCACCCGCGTGAAGCGCTTCGGGAAGTGGATCTCGAACTGCCCCCGGGCCCAGCCGTCGACGATCTGCTGCGCCGCCTGCTCGGCGCTGATCAGCGCCGGCATCGTGTAGGCGTTCTGCGCCGTGGCTGGCGTGTCGACATAGCCCGGGTTGATGACCGACACGCCCAGGCCCCGCGCCGACAGGTCCAGGTACAGGGTCTCGGCCAGGTTGATCAATGCCGCCTTGGTGGGCCCGTAGCCCAGCGCGGTGGGCAGGCCGCGGTAGCCGGTCACGCTCGACACCAGACTGAGATGCCCGCCACGCCCGGCGTCGGCCTGTCGCAGCAGCGTCGGCAGCACGGCGTCCAGCAGGTGCAGCGCGCCGGTGTAGTTGGTCTGCAGCTGCCGCAGGGCCTCGTCGAGATCGAAGGCCGTGGCGCGCAGCGGCTTGAAGACGCCCGCGCAGTACACGGCCAGGTCGATCGTGCCGTGGGCCTGCACGATGGACTCGGCCGCGGCCTGCATCGCGTGGCGGTCGCCCACGTCCAGCGGCAGTGCCATGCTGCCCGGGTGGCTTTGGACGAAGTCCTGCAGCGCCGCCTGGCTGCGCGCCGAGACCACGACCGTGGCCCCGAGCGCGTGCAGCCGCGAGGCCGTGGCCCGGCCGATGCCGCTGGACGCGCCCAGCAGCCAGGCGGTGCGGCCGGCCCAGTGGGCGATCGGGGGGTTCAGCGGCATCGTGGGGCCTGTCGATGTGGATGGAAACGGCTCACGGCTCGAAGCCGTCCGGAAACCGCCGGGCCAGCGTAGCGCTTGCGCGCGCTTCGGGGCGCCGGCACGGGCAACGATCGGGCCTCGAAGCGGCGCTCAGAGCTTGCGGAAGGCCAGGGTGACCTCGCCCAGGCGGATCCCGAACTTGCTCATGATCGCGCGGTTGAGCATCACGCGCTCGTCCATCAGGAACATCCAATCGTCGAACTGGACTTCATAGACCTTGTCGTCCACCGGCAGCCGCAAGGTGTAGGCCCAGTTCAGCGCATTGCCCGAGGCCTGCCCGGTGGCTTCGCCGACGACGTCGTCGGCCCGGCCGCGCCAGCGGCCGTTGCCCAGGTCGGTCAGGCGCCAGACCCGGCGCTCGGTCTTGCCGTCGCTGTAGGTGAAGCGTTCGTCCAGCGTGCCCTCGTCGCCCTGCCAGGTGCCGGTCATCTGCACCGTGAAGCGCCGCGCGACCTTGCCGGCGCGGTCGGTGAAGATGCCGTGGGCGATGAGCTCGCCGTCGAAGTAGCGCTTGAGGTCCAGCACCGGCGTCTCGGCCGCGTAGTCGGCCGGGGTGGGCGCGCTCGCGCAGCCCGCCAGCGTGGCCACCGCACCGGCGGCCATCGCCGCAGCGGCGCTCTTCAGGATCAGGCGTCGGGTCATCGGGTCTCTCCTCGGATCCAGAGGGTGTGCAACAGGCCGGCAGCCAGCAGCTTGAGCGCGCAGGGCAGCAGGCAGTAGACGAGGGTCAGCGCCTGCAGGGCCTGCGGATCGCGCGCGCCGGGGGCGTAGCCGAACAGCCCCAGCAAGGGCAGCGCGATCCCGGCGGCCAGCGCCAGGTTGAGCTTGGTGGCGAAGTTCCACCAGCCGAAATACGCGCCCTCGAGCCGCCCGCCATGCCCGGCGCGCTGGATCACCCCAGCCAGCAAGGCGCCCGGGAGCGCGAGATCGGCACCCAGCGCCAGCCCGCTGGCCAGGCACACCAGGGCGTAGGCCACGACATCACCGGTGCCGAGCGTAGCCGCCCAGGCGAAGGTGAGCACGGCCAGCACCATGCCGGCGCGCCAGGCGCCCGCCAGCCCCCAGCGCCCGACCAGACGCACCCACAAGGGCATGGACAGCGCCCCGGCGGCGAAGTAGCTCGCCAGGAACAGCGGCTCCCAGGCCTGCGCCTGCAGGCGGTCGCGGATGAAGAACAGCACCAGCGTGGCGGGCACCGCGGTGGCGATGCCGTTGACCAGGAAGACCAGCAGCAGGCGACGGAAGTCGGCGACCCGCCAAGGTTGCGACAGCGCGCCGGGGGCCGACGTTGCGATGGCGGGCGACGGCGTCGCGGTCCGGGACCCCGCATGGGGCGCGGCATCAGGCAGCGGGCCTGCAAGGGGAGGCCGGGGCGCGCGCCACAGGCCGATCACCCCGATAGCCAGCAGCCCCGCGAAGGCCCATGCGGTCGCGCCCAGCCCGGCCACCGACGGCAGCACGCTCGCCACCAGCACCCCGACCAGCGCGAGTGCCTCACGCCAGGCGACGATGTGCGCGCGCTGCGCCTCGTCCCCGCCCAATCGCGCGCCCCAGGCCTGGTGCAGCACGCTGAGCACGCTGTAGGCCAGGTAGGTCACCGCCAGACCGATGCCGCACCACCACAACAGGGTCGGCAGGCCCCGCACCGCCGGGAAGAACAGGGCGTGGAAGCCGATCGCCAGGACCACCGCGGCCAAGAGCGCTGCACGGAGCACGCGCGAGATCGGCCCGTCCAGCCAGCGATCGGCCAGGCGACCGATCAGCGGGTCGGCAAAGGCGTCCAGCAGTCGGGCGCCGAGCAGCAGGGCCCCGAGCGTGGCCAAGGGCACGCCGAAGGCGTCGGCGTAGTGGTTGGGCAGGATGACGTACAGCGGCAGCGCGACGAAGGCCAAGGGCAGGCCCAGACCGCCGTAGGCCAGCCCCTGCGGCCAGCCGCCGGTCCAGGTGTCGGCGCGACTGCCGGCGCCGTCAGGCGGGCTGGGTGCGATCGCTGGGCCGGCCGCAGGGCCCGATGCGCTGCCCGGTGGCGCAGGCGCCCGTGCGTCGCCCGCGGCCATCCGGCTCACCGGCGCCCCAGCAACTGCTCGCGCAGCGCGGGCTGCGAACTGCTGGGCCCGAGCCAGATGCCGAAGAAGCGCGGGCCGAAGCCTGCATCGGCGACCTCACCGCGCAGGCGCGCGTTGTGGAAGAAGCGCGCGGGGCCTGCGGGCTGGTGGACTCCCGTCAGCCGGTCACCCGGCTGGATGTCGGGAAAGATCCGGCTCATCGCCTCCAGCCACTGCTCGGCGAGCCCCGTCGGCAGGGTCTCCACGCGGCGCATCTCCCCGAGCGAGCGCTCGGCGATCTGGCGCGCATCGAAGCCCCGGGCGTAGGTGATCTCCAGCGCCAGCGGCTGCCGCGCCCAGTCTGCCGGATCCAGCCCCGGCCCCTCGGTCCACAGACGCACGTCGTAGATCAGCAGGCCCAGAAAGCGCAGCCGCCCCTCGCCCTGGAGGTGGGGGCGGCCGCGCCAGGATTGCAGCAGTTCGGGCGGCGCGGACGCGGCTGTGGCAGAGGCAGAGGCAGAGGCAGCGGCCGGGACTTCGCCCCGAGGCGTCGGCGATGACAGCGACGCCGCCGCCCGGAAGGGCCATCCCGCAGCAGCAGCAGCAGATGCGGCAGCGGCGGCAGCCGCGACGAGGGCGCGTCGCCGGCGCCGCGCGCCGGCCAGGTCAGCGGTCTGGAGAGGCATCGGATCGATCGGTCTCATGGTCGTCGGTGCCGGGCTGGACGGGGGCGATGATGCGTTCACCGCCACGCCCGTGTGGTGTCTTCAGCGCCGGCGCAGCGTGAACTGCACGACGTCGGTGTTGCCGGTGTCGAAGGCTGCCTCGCAGTAGGCCAGGTAGAACTCCCAGATGCGCATGAAGCGCGTGTCGAAGCCCAGGCGCCGCACCTGCGCATCGCGGGCGAGGAAGTCGGCGCGCCAGCGCCGCAGCGTCTCGGCGTAGTCGCGCCCGAAGGCGTGCTCATCCACCACCTCGAGCCCGGCGCGCCAGGCGTGCGTGCGGAAGGCCTGCGGGCTGGGCAGCATGCCGCCGGGGAAGATGTACTGCTGGATGAAGTCGGTCGAGCGCACGTAGCGCTCGAAGAGGTCGTCGCGGATCGTGATGGTCTGGATGCAGGCGCGCCCGGTGGGGGCCAGCAGGCGGTGCACCGTCTGGAAGTAGCCGTCCCAGTACTCGCGGCCGACGGCCTCGAACATCTCGATCGAGGCCACGGCATCGTAGGGCCCGTCATCGATGTCGCGGTAGTCCTGCAGCCGCAGGTCGACGTGCCCGGTCAGGCCGCAGCGCGCCATGCGCTCCTGTCCGTGGGCGAGCTGCTCGGTCGACAGCGTCACGCCGGTCACCCTCGCACCGTATCCCGCGGCCGCCTCCTGGGCGAGCGCGCCCCAGCCGCAGCCGATCTCCAGCAGCTTCGCGCCGGGCGCGAGGGCGCATTGGTCGAGCGCGCGACGCACCTTGGCCGTCTGCGCCTGGGCGGAGCCCCGCGTGAAGTCGCCCTCGAACAGCGCGCTCGAGTAGTTCATCGTCTCGTCCAGCCACAGGCGGTAGAACGCGTTGCCGAGGTCGTAGTGGGCGTGGATGTTGCGGCGGCTGCCGCGCCGGGAATTGCGGTTGAGCAGGTGCTTGAGCCGGTAGGCGATCGAACCCCACCAGCTGCCGTAGATCACCGACTCGATCTCGTCCCGGTTGGCGATGAACAGGCGCAGCAGGGCGGCGAGATCCGGGGTGGTCCAGTGCCCCTCGATGAAGGACTCGGCGAAGCCGATGTCGCCGCTGCGCAGCACCGCCGAACAGACCTCCCAGTCCAGCACGCGCAGGGCGGCGTGCGCACCGGCCGGATGTTCGCGCCTGGCGTACGTGGACGGCGCCGCCTGCGCCGTGCTGCGCGAGGCCGGGCCTGGCGCAGGCTCGGCGCCCAGGCGCATCTGCCGGCCGTCGGGCAGTTGCAGGTCGAGCGTGCCATGGCGCAGGCGCCGCAGCAGCGACAACACGGTGCGTGCAGCCGCCGGGGTGCCGGCGGGCAGCGCGGCGACGTCGGCGGTGGTCGAGGTCATGAGCCGGACTCCCGGGTGACGAAGCGTTCGGGGGCTTCGGGTTTGGACACGAAGGGCACGCGCTTGAGCCACAGCCTGAGCGCGTGCCAGTGGATGCGCGCGATCACGCCCAGCGTCATCAGGGGCATGCGCAGGCAGGCCGCGTACGCGCCACGGGTGGTGAGCGCCTGAAGGTGGCCCGACAGGCTCGTCAAGAGCAAGGGGCCGGATTCGTCGTCGTGATCCACCCGCGCCACGATGCGGTCGGCGGTGCGCATGAACCTGAAACGATAGCGGCCCGTCACATGGCAGAACGGCGAGACGTGGAAGACCTTGGAAGCTGTCAGTTCTTGTCCGTAGACCAGACCAGGATGCGTGAGCAGGTAGCAGTGGCGCTCGCCGAAGGTGTTGTTGACCTCTGCGACGATCGCCGCGAGCGAGCCGTCGAGTCGGTGGCAATGCCAGAAGCTGACGGGCTTGAAGGCGTAGCCGAGCACCCGCGGGTAGGTTTGCAGCCAGACCTCGCCGTCGGCGTCGGCGATGCCTTCGCGTTGCAGCAGTTGCTCGAGCCAGGCCAGCGCGTCCGCGCCCCCATCGCCGTGGTCACGGTCGTGGAAACTCACCAGACCCCAGTGGTTGCGCACCAGGTGCGCATCGGCCCTGGCCCGCAGGGCGCGCATCGGCAGCAGCAGGAAGAAGGTGGGGTATTCGAAACCGTGACGGGTGGGGCGCAGGCGCAGGTGGCGGACTTCGCCGAGCGCCAGCAGCGGTCTCGCCCACTGCCCCTGCCCCTGTCCCTGCTCTTGCCCATGGGCAGACGTCATCCGGCCCGACAGGGGCGCCTGGATGGCCGTGCCTGCAGCAGCGGGTGTTTCATCGCGGACCCTGGCCGATCCGGGAAGCCGCGGTCCGTGTGCCGCCCGCGCCGATGCCGCGGCCTTCATGCCGCCCTCGGCGCCGAGCGCTGAAGCGCCTGTTGCGCCTGTTGCGCGCGCAGCGCGTCGGCCACGGCCAGACCGGACATCAGCCCGTCCTCATGGAAGCCATAGCGCGTCCACGCGCCGCAGAACCACACATGGGTCTGCCCCTGGAACTCGGGCAGGCGTGCCTGCGCATCGATGGCTGCTCGGTCGAAGACCGGATGCGCGTATTCGATCTCACGCAGCACGGTCTCCGGTCGGATCGCGCGGGACGGGTTCAGCGACACGATCACCGGGGTCGCCCAGGGCAGCGGCTGCAGCCGGTTGATCCAGTAGTGCAGGCACACCGCCGCCTGCTCGCGCTGCCAATGGTCTGCCCGCTCGTAGTTCCATGCCGCCCAGGCCAGCCGTTGGCGCGGCATGACCGACTCGTCGGTGTGCAACACCGCGGTGTTGGGTTGGTAGCGGATCGCCCCCAGCCACTGGCGCTCCTCGGGCGTGGCGTCGGCGAGCAGGGCGAGCGACTCGTCGGTGTGGCAGGCCAGCACGACGTCGTCATAGCGTTCTTCGCCCTTGTCGGTGAACACCTGGACGCCAGCCCAACCGCGCGCGGCCGGAATACGCCGCACCGCCCGCACCGGCGTGCCCAGGCGTGCGTCCGCCAATCGGGAGACCATCCTGTGCACGTACTGGCGCGACCCGCCACGCACCGTGCGCCACTGCGGGCGATCCGACAACTGGATCAGCCCGTGGTTGTGGCAGAACCGGATCATCGTCGCCACCGGGAAGCGCATCATCTGCTCGGTGGGGCACGACCAGATGCACCCGATCATCGGAAGGAAGTACCAATCGCGGAAGCGTTCGCCGAAGCGATGTCGGCGCAGGAAATCGCCGATCGGCTCTGCCATCTCGGCATCGGCCTGGCGCTGCGCGATCGACATGGCGAGCCGGTTGAAACGCAGGATCTCCTGCAGCATCGCCAGGAACGCCGGGCGCAGCAGGTTGCGCCTCTGGGCGAAGACGGTGTTCAGACTCGAGCCGCTCCACTCCAGGCCGTCGGCGCGGCTCTGCACCGAGAACGACATGTCGGATTCGGCGGTCTGCACGCCGAGCGCGCCGAACAGCCGCACGAGCTGCGGGTAGGTGCGGTCGTTGTAGACGAGGAAGCCGGTGTCCACCCCGTGAACCACGCCGCCGAGTTCGACGTCGACGGTGTGCGCGTGGCCGCCGAAATGTCGACCGGCCTCGAACAGCGTGACCTGGAAGTCAGGCGCGAGCGACCAGGCTGCCGACAGCCCCGAGATGCCGGAGCCGACGACGGCCACGCGGCGCGTCATGCAAGCGGCCTCCGCCTGCGGGCCGCGCCGTGCGTGTCAAGGGCCTTTCCCGTGCCCGGGGGTCGCCCGGCACCGCCCCAGGAGAGGGCTCTGGAAGACAGGGGAAGGCTCGCCGTGGCCCCCGGACGGGGAACGGCAGTGGAAAAACCTGTCGTGCGGCGCCCCCGGGCGAACGAGGGAGGGAGGGAGGAGGAGGAGAGACGCCCGGAGATTGCAGCCGGCGGGACCGGGTGTCCGCACGACAGAAAAAAG